>Ga0183098_10133_pt1 | contig 259670 bp, 214 predicted proteins | sample BioMet9_FD_128884 | JGI IMG/M metagenome (GOLD analysis project Ga0183098, IMG submission 128884) | Microbial communities from bioreactor (seeded with sewage sludge) at Lawrence Berkeley National Lab, California, USA - Biofuel... | ecosystem: Engineered > Bioreactor > Anaerobic > Unclassified ...
AGATAGGTGGTCTTGGGGTTATAGTAGCCAGCACCCACCGCCAGACGCCCTTGTTTCCCCATCGCAGCCATTAACTCGGGGTAGGTCATCTTAACGGAAGGATCCTTACTGCTGTATATCTCCCGTTTGCGGAAGATCAGGTCTTCCTGGGGGACATTCAGCTGCTCGGAGGCGGTGCGCTTGAGTTCGCCCATGGCCGTGGTGCAGGCGTTCTTCACGGCATTGCCGGTGACGAAAGTCTGCCGGCTGGCGGAAGTGGCGCCGCCCTCGGGGGCGTACATGGTGTCTGCCCAGGTAACATGGATATTCTCATAGTCCAGCCCCAGCGTTTCTGCGGCTATCGAGGCAGCCACGGTGGAAGAACCCTGTCCGATATCCGCAGCGCCTACCGTAACGTTGACACTGGTATCGGACAGCACCTCCACAAAAGCAGCTGCGGGATTGGGAAGACCGGTATTGCCGACGCCGTAAAACATACAGCCGACGCCTGTTCCTTTTCTTTTCATGTCACATGACCTCCCTTATTCCGTCATTAGGCGGTCAAGAGCCTCCGGCATGACCTCCGCAGCCTTATCGCGCGCCTGAATCAGCGTGTCCATGAATCCCACGCTCTCCGTCAGCTCCTGTCCGGTGGGGATCACAGATCCCACCCGCTGGGCATTGAGCATCCGAATCTCCAGCGGGTTCATGTGGAGCGCCTTGGCCAATGCATTCATCTGGCCCTCATGGCACACAGCGGCCTGCGGTACGCCGAACCCGCGGAACGCTCCGCACATGGGATTGTTGGTATAAACGAATACTGCGTCACAGCGAACATTCGGGCACTCATAGGGACCCACGATATGCACCGGCGCACGACCAATCACCGCTGGCGCATAAGAACTGTACGCGCCGGCATCACAGGTCATAACGCAGTCCACCGCCACAAGCCTGCCATCCTTGGTAGCGCCGGTCTTGCACTTCATGGTCATGGGATGGCGCTTGGAGGAGACCATGGTGGATTCCGTTCTGGAACGAACCATCTTCACCGGGCGCTTGGTGTACCACGCCATCAGTGCGCAGTGCAGCTGAACGCTGATGTCCAGCTTGCCGCCGAAGCCGCCGCCGGTGGTGGCCTGCTTCACGCGGACGCGGTTCTGGGGCCAGCCCAGCAGACCGGCGACCTCGTTGCGGTCATAGTGGGGGTTCTGGGTGGAGACAATCACGTTCATGACGCCCTGCTCATCCAGATAGGCGATGCCGGCGTCCGGCTCGATGAACATGTGGGAGAGGATGTGCGTGGAGTAGGTATTCTCCACGATCACGTCGCACTTGGCCCATGCTTCGTCCACGTTGCCGTATTCCAGATGCTTCTTCACGTTGATGTTGCTTTCGCCGTGCACCTTGGGAGAATTGGGATCCATAGCCTGCTCAAAGGAGGAGACAGGCTGCAGCTCCTCATACTCCACCTCGATCAGATCCATGGCGTCCTGAACGAGATCGGGCGTCTCCGCCGCGACGACGGCGATGGCGTCGCCGTAACGGCGAACCTTGTCGTCCACGAGGCAAGGCTCATCCTTGAAGATGATGCCGAAGCGGTTTTTGCCGGGGATGGCGGTATAATCCAGAACACAGGCCACGCCGGGCAGCGCCCGCGCCTTTTCCAGATTCAGCTTTTTGATGTACGCGTGGGGAACAGTGCTGCGAAAGACGCCGCCGTAAAGCATGTTGGGCATGGTGTAGTCTGCCGCGAACTTGGCGGTGCCCAGCACCTTTTCCAGCGCATCGACCTTCACATGGTCTTGGGCGAGAACAGCATAGTCTTTCATGCCTGCGTCTCTCCTCTCTTTCTCTCGGCGGCCAGCAGCACGGCGTCCACGATTTTGGCGTAGCCGGTGCAGCGGCAGAGGTTGCCGCTGATGGCCAGCATGGCGTCCTCCTTGGTGGGATTGTCGTTTTTCATCAGCAGAGCCTCGGCGCTGAGAATCATGCCGGGGATGCAGTAGCCGCACTGAACGGCACCGGCGTCCATAAACGCCTGCTGAACGACGTCGGGCTTTCCGTCCTCGCTCACGCCTTCCAGCGTGATGATGTCGGCGCCGTCGGCCTGACCGGCCAGCATGCAGCAGGTCGTCACGGGCTCGCCGTTGAAGATGACGGTGCAGGCGCCGCACTCGCCCTCGCTGCAGCCTTCCTTGACGCTGGTGAGACCCAGATCCTCACGCAGCATATCGAGAAGCCGCTTGTTGGGATCGATCTCCAGAGACACAGGCTTGTGGTTTACAGTACAATTCACGGTGATTTTTTTCATTCCTGCACCTCCTCGATGCCCAGCTGTCCCAGAATGTCAACGAACAGCTTTCTGAATACGCCCTGCACGCTCTCTTTTTTGTAGAAAACGGAGGGACGGCTGCGGTTTGCCTCGTAGACCTGATCGTGCATGATCGGCAGCGTCTCCAGCATCAGGGCGTGGGTCAGCTTTTTGCCGATCAGATGCTCCTCGCAGGTGGCGAAGCGCATGGGATAGCGGCCCATGGCGCCGGCCCGCATGGAAGCGCTGGTGCAGACGCCGTTGTCGTCCACACTCACCACCATGCATCCGCCGATCACGCTGATGGCCAGGGACTTGCGCTTGGCCAGCTTGTAGAAGGCGGTGGCGGTGTGCTTCACATCGGGAGCGGGGAAAGAAATCTCGGTCAAAAGCTCGTCGGCGGCCATAATGTTCCGCTTGTCCTTGCCTTCGCCGGCCAGAAAATCATTGATGTTCATGGTGCGGCTGCCGCGGACGCTGCGGATGGTCACATCCGCGTTCAGCGCCACACAGGCGGCGAGGCCGTCGCCTGCAACCGAGGACTGGGAAATGTTTCCGCCCAGAGTGCCCAGATTGCGGATCTGCGGCGAGCCGACCTGACGGGTGGCGTCATGGAGAATATGAACCTTCTCCTTGATGCGCTCATCAGCCGCCACCTCAGCATGGGTTGCCATTGGGCCGATCTTGAACTTGCCGTCTTCCTCGCGGATATAGTCCAGCTCTTTGATCTTTTTCAGGTCGATCACGACCGCGGGAGTGGTCTTGCGCTCGTTCATCTCCAGGACCAGATCCGTTCCGCCGGCAACGACGGAAACGCTGTCCTGATACTGATGCATCAGAGCGAGAGCTTCGTCCACGGTAGTAGGCGCATAGAAATCAAATGGCTTCATGCGTGGATACTCCTCCTATTTTATTTAGTCAGACGCTTTCACGGTGCGGGGGAAAAGAGGTTTTTACGCTTTGGGGGCGCGGATCTCAACGCCGCAGAGCTTTTCCCAGACCTTGATGACTGCGGACATGTCCTCCTTGCCGAGACCTGCGGCTCTGGCCTGCTCGTACACGGCGACGCAGGCGTTGGCCATGGGGGTGGGTACGTGCTCGGTGCGGCTGGCCTCCTGAGCCAGAGTCAGATCCTTGAACTGCACATCCAGCGCGAAGCCCGGCTCAAACGCATCGGCCATGATGAATTTCTTCATCTTTGCGGTCAGCGCGTAGCTGTTGCCGGAGGAGGTGCTGATGATGTCGTACATGGTGTCGGGATCCAGACCGCACTTGGCGCCCAGAACCAGAGCCTCTGCCAGAGAGGCCATGTTGGCGCCCAGCAGCATATTGTTGACGATCTTCATGGCGTCGCCCATTCCGACGCCGCCGATGTGGTGGATGCGCTTGCCGATGGCGCCCAGAACCGGCTCGACTCTGGCGAAGGTCTCATCGTCCGCGCCCACCATAATGGTCAGCGTGCCGGCTTCAGCGCCGACGGTGCCGCCGCTGACGGGGGCGTCGATGTACTTCACGCCGTGCTCGGCGGCGATCTTGGCCATCTTTTGGGTGGTTGCGGGGGCCACAGAGGACATATCCACGATGATCGTGCCGGGCTTGCAGGCGGCGATCACGCCCTCGGGGCCGCACATGACGCTCTCAACGATAGCGCCGTTGGGGAGCATGGTGAATGCCACATCCACGGTCGCGGCCAGCTCCTTGTTCGTCGGGCAGTGCTTGGCGCCCAGTGCCACCAGCTGATTGACCAGATCGGGAACCAGATCGTTGACATAGGTGTCGAAGCCCTTTTTGACCACATTCGTAGCCATATGCTTGCCCATACGGCCGAGACCGATAAATCCAACTTTCATAATGATTATCTCCTTACTTATTATCGTCGTATATGATCATCAATACAGGAACGATCCTGATGCCTGCGCCTCAGCTGAAGGACTCCGGGATCCAGAGCTGAACGCCCTGAATGTCCGCCGCCGCATACAGGAGATTGCCCCGATGCAGCTGCCGTTCTGCTTCCAGACGAACCTGTTCCAGCCCCTGCCGGATCTCGGCGTCCTCCAGCGGTTCAACCGCCCGGACGACCCGCAGGTCCGCGATGTCGCTCTCCGGGTCCAGTTCACCGGCTGTGCAGGTGTGGACGCGGGGAGAGGAGACGTAAGTGGAGTTTGCCAGATGTGTCGCGCAGGCGTCCGCCAGCGCGCAGCGATGAGAGAAAACGGTCACGGAACTGGCGATGCCGCGGGTCAGGCTGCGCCCGCCGAGACCGCTGGTGCAGACGCCGCCGATGCCGTCCTCGGCCCGCAGTGTGACGACCTGCGAAATTTCGCCGCCGTCCAGCTGGGGAAGGATGCCCATGCGCATCTGCTGTCCCGGGCCCAGCCGCAGCGCCACATCTCCGCCGTTGTTCACGGCCACCAGATCGGCGCCGTGGGCAAAGATCCAGTCTGCCGCGAGATCGGCCACCGTGCCGGCTACCGCCGCCATCGGCGTCAGGGTTCCTTCCCCTGTCGCCAGAACGGCCTCCGCCATGACGCGGGGCAGGCCCTCCAGCTGGGAAAAATCCCCGTCCTTCGGGTATTGCCGCAGAATCGGCAGCGCCTGAGCGATCTCCCGCAGACTGTCCTGAATCAGAGGAAAGACGTCCGCAGCCAGCTGGGGAAGGGGTTCGCCCTGACGGCGGGCCGTGATCACCATGGACGTGGGTCCATAGTCCACGAATACCCGGCCGTCAGAGAGTGTGTGTACAAACTCGTCGGTCACTTCTTCTGATACTCGGGGAAGTCCTCGACATTCTTGATCTGATCCATGTGGCCGCCGATCTTCTCATAGTCGGCCTTGGTCATGGTGTACTCCACGGGAGCCACGGTGGCGGGGGTGGGAACCCACGTGAAGGCCTTGTTGACGACCTTGGCGGTGTCGACAATGAAGTTGATGCCGCCGCCGGGATAGACGAACGCGGGTGCGCCGCCGATGGTCAGATGGGCGCGGCCCTCGTGAACAGCCTCGGTGATGGCCAGCGGATGCTTGCAGACGCCGCCGCGGGCGCTGCCGCCGGTGCCGCCGCAGTACATGACGCTGGTGGTGGAGGACTGGCAGTTCTCTCTGATGGCCTTGGGCACAGCTGCGGCCTTCTCGGTCATCGGGATTTCCTTGACGTCGCCGTCGGGCTGGACTTCAAACAGAGCGGCGATCTCGCCGGTGGTGTTGGTGACCAGAATGGTCATGCCGGCGTGAGCCACGGACATATCCACGCTCTTGATAGCCTCGCGGGGAGTCTTGAGCACGGTGCCTCCGATGCCGTCGCCGTGGCCGCCGAAGTAACGGCCCACAGAGCTCTTGGTGGCATTGGGGACAACGCCGGACCAGGTCATGCCGACGTCGCGGCCGGCCAGATGCTCGCTGAACAGGCCGGTGACATGGTGGTCGATGACGATGCACTCGTCAACGGCTTCCTTCATCACCTTGGCCAGCAGGCCGATGGTGGCGCTGCCGCAGCCGATGCGCATGGTCTGCTCCTCGACGCCGTTGATGATGGGGGCCTTGCCCTCCTGGCAGACGACCTTGATCTTCTTGTCCACGGACAGCTCCACCTGCTCGCCGTTGGCCAGATCGCAGATGGTGCGGGCGGTCATGAAGCCGCCGTCCTTGGCGGTCAGGCGGTTGGCGCCGCCGACATAGATCATCTTGGAGCCGTACTCCTCGGTCTGAACCATGCCGACAGGCTTGCCGTCACGATAGACGGTCGCGCCCTCTTCGCCGATGTATGTATTGGTATCCAGCTTCACCAGAACGCCGCTGTAGCTCAGGGGAGCCTCGGTGACGGTGGTGACCACATCCACGCCGTCCCGCTTCTCGCAGACGATGTGGGGTGCCGGACGGATGCAGGGATAATTGGTGCCTGCGCCCACAGCCGTGATGATGGGCTTGCGGATCTTTTCGTCGATTTCGGTCTGAGGCTTGCCCTCCAGAACCAGAGCGCGGTTGCGGACCAGCTTGCCGCCCTCGTTGGTGTAACGCTTGCAGGCGCCGGTGGAACCGACGGGAACCTTGCACTGGACAGAGCAGGAGGAGCACTGCACGACGCCCTCAACCTTTTCGGAGCCATCAATGGCGCCGAAGGGGCAAACGCGGCGGCAAACATTGCACTCCACGCACTTGTCCGTGATGCGGACGTACTTCTTTCCGTCCTCTTCACCGGCGGTAATCGCCTGAATCGGGCAGTTTTTCATGCAGATGCGGCATTTTTTGCAGATGTCTTCGTTAATTTTATACATAGCCTATCTCTCCTCACGACAGTCAGATGGTCTGAAAATCACAGAAAATTTCCCTCATATAAGGGTATCATAATCGCGTTTTAATGGCAAATATCAAAAATATTAGTGGGAAGGCACATCTATTTAAAAAACGTTATTGCGTCCCCACCGGAAAATCGCACTGCCGGTACCCCACCTGAGAAAAATGTATCAGCTGTCAATATTTTGAATATTTCAAGGGGATTTGTCACCTTGGAGCTCCAAAAGCGCCGGGGCAAAGGCGGAGCCGCCGCGCCGCCCTCTGAGACTGCTTATTTCCGGCCCACGCAGAGCAGCTGCGTGCAGCGGCGGATGCCGTTTTTGCGGCAGTCGGCCTGAATGTCCAGCGCCTCCTGCTTCAGAGCCGCGTATTCGGGCCTGCCGGCGATCTTTTCCACGGCCTCGGCCAGCTTCTGGTTTTTGGCCTCCAGCTTGGCGTCGTACCTGGCCTCCTCCTGAAATTCGGTGAAAGTCACGTCGTGCAGGGGCAGAGCGCGGAAGATGTCCATGATCTCGGCCTTTTTCCATGTCTTGCGCTGGTAACCGCCGGTCAGGCAGTTCAGCTTGGCCTCCAGCGTGTGCTGGGCGACGTGAACCTGCTGCGCAGGATCGGTGACGTCGCTGTACATCTCGTTGAGGACGAAGAAGCCGCCGGGCTTCAAAACCCGGAGCATCTCCCTGAGAACCCGGCCGTACTGCTCAATGTGGTGCAGCGTATTGGACAGGGCCACGACCTCGAAAGTCTCGTCGGGGAAGGACATGGCGGTGCCGTCCATCTGCTCGAACCGGAGACCCAGCTCGGCAAATTTTTCGCGGGCCTTTTCAGCAGATGCGGCGCTGTTGTCGATGCCGATCACGGTGGAGCCGGCGGGCATAGCCTCGGCCAGCCGGACGGCGAACTCGCCGAACCGGGTGCCCACATCCAGCGCCTGACCGGGCCGCACACCCTTCAGCGCATCCTTCAATTCCTGCATTTTCTGTTCCTCCTGCTCTTTTAGAGTATTAAATATAGGAGCGTTCCATTCTAAAAAGTTCCTGAAAGCATCCTGCGGGAGAGAAGCATTTTCATGGAAGAAAGCGGCGGAAACTCCGGGGAGATTTCAGGAACTGCGAAGCCGCCGGCTGTCCGCCCGCGGCCTTGCGGGCAGGACAACCGGCGAAAATCGGTTGATTTTTTATTCTACGACCACGATGCCCAGACGCTTGGCAGCCTCCTGCGCCTTTTCCAGACTGGGAACGGCGTTGCGAAGCACCAGACGTCCGCCGCCGCGGTTCAGGGAGTCCACCTGAACGGTGTTGCCCTTGTCGGTGAGAAGCGTGACCTTCTGGATGGAAGGCTCGTGGCCCTCCACGATCTCGACCTCGATGCCGTCGGCCTTCACCATGTCCACGGCCCTTTCGTACATCTTGTAATCGGAGGTGGAGGCGCCGTAGACCGCGCCCATCAGAACGCCGGGGATGTTGATGGTCCGGCGTGCGAACAGCTCGGGATACAGCTCCACGGTGATCTTGCGGACCTTTTCGCCCTTGCCCATCAGCTCGTGGGCGATGCGGGCGCAGTTGGTGGGGCTGCCCACGGCCTGGCTGCTGCCGCCGACCACGGCGTCGCCGAAGGTGTGCAGCACGTTGCCGGCGCCCTCGGCCAGCTTCTTGGAGATCTCGCCGGCGCGCTCCAGCGTTTCGGCGATCTGCTTCTTTTCGGCGTCACGAACCTCCTGAGAGACAAGAGACTCCACGTTGGCGGTGCGCTGGAAGAAGGGCTCCATATACTCCACCACGATGGGGACGATGTTCTTCGCGGAGGCGATGTGAACCTGAGAGGCCATGGAGAGCATCACGTCGAAGGGAACATTGACGTTCATGTCCACAGCCATGCAGATGCGGGCGGAATACATACCGATCAGGATGGCGCCGCCCACATGGGTGGTGCACAGCGCGGGAACCAGCACGCGGGGGGTGCAGGGCACGCCGATGGTGGGAGACATGGCCAGAACCATGGCCTTCTCCATCTGCTCGGGCGTGCCGCCCTCCCATGCCACCGTGGCGGCGGCGACGCAGGCGGAGCCGGCGCCGAAGCCCTCCATGTTGCAGCCGGTGGTGACCTTGCCCACGCGGAACAGGCCGCCGATCTTCAGCATCAGGGTGGCAACCTCGGCGACGGTCTTGGCGTCCGCGCCGGTGTCGAGCATGGCACGGATATAGCCGGCGTAGGGGCAGGAGTCGCCGGTGCCGGCGCAGGGACGGATGCCGATGCAGTGGTTGCCGATCTCGGCGCCCACGGTATACATCAGGGCCTTGTCCAGAAACTCATCCTTGAAGCAGACGCCGGGGCCCTTTTCGCGCAGCTGCGCGGCAGCGGTGCCCAGCAGGAAGCTGTTGCCCTCGGTGACGCCCAGCTCGACTGCCTTCAGGTTGTGGGCGTACTCGTCCATGACACGGTTGAGCAGGTCTTCGCGGGAGAGGCCGGTGCTGATCTCGTTCTCGGTGAGGACGACATCCACCACGCGGGCCTCGTATTCCTTGGCCAGAGCGATGGTCTCACCCATGGTCAGGGGCATTTTCGCCTTGACGGCGCTTCTCAAATCAGACATCAAATCACCCTTCCGGCAGTTACTTGACCACCCGTCCGGTGGAATAGTTGGCTTCGATCTCACGGATGCGGGGCAGGCCGATGATCTCGTTGAAGCGGGGGAAGTCGATCATTCTGTCCAGCATGGTGGCGGTGGTGCCGTCGCGCTTCAGGCCTTCCCACAGGTCGACCATGGCCTTGGTGGTGACATAGGTGGAGGCGGTGGGATAGATGACCAGATTGTAGCCCAGAGCCTTCAGCTCATCGTTCTTCAGCATGGGAGTGCGGCCGCCCTCGACCATGTTGGCCAGAGTCAGCGCGGGAACCTTCTCGTTGATGAGCTTCATCTCATCCTTGCTCTCGGGAGACTCGATGAACACGATGTCCGCGCCGGCTTCCTTGTAGGCGATGCCGCGCTCGATGGCCTCGTCGATGCCCAGAACGGTGCGGGCGTCGGTGCGGGCCATAATCATCATGTCGCCCTGGCGGGTGTCGACGGCGGCGTGAATCTTGCCCAGCATCTCCTCCTTGGAGATGACCTCACGGCCGACCATGTGGCCGCACTTCTTGGGCATGACCTGATCCTCCAGCTGGATGACGGCGACGCCGGCCTTCTCATACTCGCGGACGGTGCGCATGACGTTGACGGCGTTGCCGAAGCCGGTGTCCGCGTCGGCGATGACGGGGATGTTGGTGGCCTCGACCATGTTGGCGGCGCGGGCGACCATTTCAGTCATGGTCATCAGGCCCACGTCGGGCTTGCCCAGATGGCTGGCGGACTGGCCGTAGCCGGTCATGTAAACCGCGTCAAAGCCCAGATCGGCGATGATTTTGGCGGTCAGCATATCGTGTGCGCCGGGGGCGACGATGAATTTGCCGGCATTGAACAGCTCTCTGATTTTGGTGGCTCCGTTCATAACTCAAATCTCCTTGTTACTTATCAATTATTTAATGTATTTCTTCTTCATGAAATCCAGCACCATGTCCGGATAGTGCTTGCCCAGAACGCCCAGAGCATAGAAAATATAATCCTTGTCCATCAGGATCTCCGGTTCCTTCAGCGGGAGCAGGGAGATGCCCGGCTCGTCGAAGCAGCGGCGCACCAGCGCGCGGCTCAGGTCCTCGTCGGTATGGGCGAAGATGCCGCCCACGCAGAGAACCCGCTCCACGTTCCGCAGGTCGCGGCCCATGGCCGTGCCGGCCATGATGCCCATGACGGGATCGGCCTCCTGCGCGTAGGTGCCGGCGTGCCGGCGCAGCGCAACGCTGATGGCGCAGGTGGCCAGAGCGCGGTCCATGGACGATTCCCGCTCGTCGGCGGGGATGTGGTCGGTGTGCTGCTCCAGGAACTCGGTGTAGTTCAGGATCTCCTCCGGCGTGACGCCGAAGTCGTGATCCATGGCGCGGATGACGGCCTTGGGGCCCACCGCGTCGGGAATGCCCATGGCGCTGACCCGCAGGCCGAGGTTTCCCTCCACCGTGCGATAGGAGAACTGCTTCTCGTTGTTGATGATGAGGCCGCGCTCCTCAATGGTCAGATTTTCCAGCTCCGGCAGAGCGGAGTGAATGTCGGTGGTGGCGCCGCCGATGTCCACAAGAATCAGGGAGCCGGTCCCCTCCTGCTCGTAGCTGCCCTTGGCCAGCAGCTCGCTGGCCAGCAGCACGGCGCCGGGAGTGGGCACCACGACCTTGTCCGTCAGCGTGGCCTGAAAATCCAGCAGGCCGTGGGCGCGGGTAATCTGCCGGATGAACTGCTCGTGGATGGCCGTGCGGGCCGGAGCCACGTTCAGCTCGTGGATGGTGGGCATGATGTTGGGGACGCGGGCATAGGCGATGCCGGCGGCGGTGAATTTTTTCTCCACCTCCAGCTGTGCGTACCGGTTGCAGCCGATGATGACCGTGGCCTTGCTCTTCAGCTCGCAGATCATGTCCGCATTTTCCAGCACGCAGCCCTCGTCCCCGCCGTCGGTGCCGCCGGAGAGCAGGATGATGTCCGGATTGATTTCCCGCAGGACTTCCTTGCGGTAGGAGAGAGGCTCGTCGGCGGAGACCACCTGCATTACGCGGGCGCCCGCCGTCATGGAAACCTCCCGCGCGGCCTTGACCGTGACGCTGGGCATATAGCCCAGCGCCACCATTCTCAGGCCGCCGGCGGCGCTGCAGGAGCTGTACCGCCTGACGCCGGGAGCGAATGTAATACCCTGCGCGGCCAGCTCGGCCTCTGCTCCGCGGGTGCCGTCCATCACATCGGACAGCGTTGTGGGCGATTGCCCACGGCCCAGAAAGGACAGAACTCCGTCCTCCTCGGAGAAGGCCGACACCTTGGTGTAGGTGCTGCCGATATCGTAAACCAGAATGTTTGACAACATAAGCTCCCAGATTCCTTTCTTTACGCGATGTTGTACCGGTTGGGGATTTACTCCTCCTCGCTGAGGACCAGCGCGTAGCCTTCCATCAGGCGGCGTGCGGTGCGGATCAGAGCGGCCTTCTTGACGGTAGTGCCCTCCACGTCGGCGACCACGGGCAGAACGCCGGCGGGATGGCCGATGCGGATGGTGGTCAGATGATCCACGTTGGGGATGACCTGATTGACCAGAGTGCCCTTGATCTTGGCGGCGGCGCCGGTGCAGGCGGTGGCGGTGCCGGCATAGGTCTTGTGCAGCACCTGCATGAACATCAGACGGGAGACGAAGTCGACCTCGTCCTTGGAGATGGTCTTGCCGGTGGTGAAGTTGACGTAGTCCTGCGGCCCGGCGATGAAGGCGACCATCGGGAAGGCAGGAGAATTTTTGGTGGCGTCCTCGGGGCTCTTGGCCATGCCGATCATGGCGCAGCACTTGGAGCGGATCTCCTCCAGATAGGCCAGAAGCTCCTTGTTGCCGTTGATGACGTCGGGGGTCTCGGTGCCCTTCATGCCCACGTCCTTGGCCAGCACGAAGATGCAGGGATTGGCCACGTCCACGATGGAAATCTGGATGGGGCCGCGGCTGGTCTCCAGCGTGTCCACGGGATGACCGGTGGGCAGAACCTTGCCGGTGGCGGCGCCGGCGGTGTCGGAGAAGTCCATCTGGATGGGAGAGCCGGTGCCGGGAACGCCGGCGATGGAGCAGTCACCCTTGACCTTGGCGCGGCCGTCCTCGACCTCGACCTCGGCGTAGAGCATCTTGTCGGTGTTGGTGTTGTGGATGCGCACGCGGGTCATGGGAGCAATGGCGCGCACCATGGACTCGTCGATGGCGAAGGGGCCCACGCCGGAGGAGATGTTGCCGCAGTTGCCGTTGTAATCCACCACGCGCTCCTTGATGCTGACCTGAGCGAAGGTGTAGTCCACATCCGCGTCGGGGCGGGAGGGAGGCCCGATGATGGCCAGCTTGCTGGTCAGGGGATCGGCGCCGGCCAGACCGTTGATCTGGCGCACGTCGGGGCTGCCGAAGATTTCAAGGATCAGATTGTCCCGCTCCTTGGGATCGGCGGGAAGATCGTTGGCTTTCAGATAAATGCCCTTGCTGGTGCCGCCGCGCATGATGACGCAGGGAATTCTTCTTTGATCGTGCATAATTCTGTACTCCTCCTCAAATTTGATCGTACCTGTGCCGCCGGGCAGCTTACTGCTTGCCGGCGTTTTCCTTTTCCTTGGCTTCGATGAGGGCGGTGATCTGCTTCACGCACTGCTCGGGAGTGCTGTCCGGTCCGAAGAAGGCGTCCACGCCGAGGAAGCCGCAGCCCTCCTTGGCCATCTTATCCACGTAGTACTTGTGCTCCTCTTCCTTCTCCGCGATGCGGCCGCCGGCCCAGACGACCATCTTGTCGCGCAGGCCCAGCTCCTTCAGTCTCTTTTCCACGCGGGGGAACAGGGTGCAGCCCAGACCCAGCAGGTTGCTGACGCCCACGGCGTCGGCCTTGGACTCGGCCGCCACCTCGGCGACGGTCTCGGGCAGGTTCATGCCGCGCAGGAACACGATCTCGAAGCCGGCATCCTGAAATGCCTCGCGCACCACGTTGATGCCGTTGACATGGGCGTCCGCGCCCACGGTGGCCAGAACGATCTTCTCCTTGCGGGTGGGGGGACGGTCGATGTGGACCTTCACGTTCTCCTTGGTCTGGGGGCAGCGGGAGGCATCCACGCCCAGCGGAGTGTAGCCGGGCACGTAACGGGTGATGCCGTCGGGATCGCGGTTGGTCTTGACGAAACGCTTGAGGTCCCAGCCGCCGGCGCGGGGAGTATCCATCTTGCCGCTCTTGCCGCCGTCGACGATCATGTCGATGAGCTCCTCGTCGCTCCACTGCCGCCAGAATTCCTCGGTGCAGCAGCCGGGCTTCATGCTGTGGGCGGGCAGATGCAGAACAGCCTCCAGAATGGCGAAGGCCTCGTCCATCATCATGGCCTCATACGCGTCGATCTTGGGAGACTCGATGCCGGGATTGTACATCCGGCGGAACACGTCCTCGGAAGCCCAGATGGCCTGGCCCATGGAGTCGCCGGTGGGGATGCCCACGCTCTCGGCGGCCTTGGGACGGTAGAAGTTGGCGCCGCCCAGCTTGGCGGAGACGGCCATGCGGGCGAAATGCGCCTGCTCGGCGATGAGGTTCGCGGGGGGATTCTGGAAGGTCTCCGGCACGACGATCAGGCTCTTGGAGAGCATGTTGTGCCGGAAGGCGCGCATGATGGCCAGATCGCGGTACAGGTTCTCGCCGCCGACGTTCATCTGGATGCCGGACAGCTCCCAGGGCAGGCCGCCGTGGGTGGCCAGACCCTCGGACAGCAGGCACATGGCGATGCCCATGCCGTCGGTGCCGCCGATGTTGTTGATGTGCTTGTGGGTGTCCAGCTGGGCGAAGATGTTGTTCTCGCCGCAGATCTGGATGGCCTTGTAGCCGTTGACGACCTTGGTGCGGAAGTCGTGGATGCCGCGGCCGCCGAAGTGCACGTGGATGACGGGACCGATGTCGGTGCCGTCAAAGCCGGCAATGAAGCCGTTGAGGATGTTGATGTGGGAGGTGTCGCCGGTGGCGTTGATGCGGACCGGGTGCTTGCTGCCGCCGCCCATCTGGATGAACTCGCGCTCGCCCCTGGGGGTGATGCCGCCCTTGCCGCGGGACTGCTCGATGAGCTCGCGGCCCTTCAGCGGGTCGATGTGGCGGGTGGCCTCGCTGTGGACGAAATGGAACACCGTGTCGTCGTACTGCTCGGCGTACTTGTACATATCCTGAGATTCCTTGAAGGTCTCCTCGGCGGTGTTGCGGCCCAGAATCGGGTTCAGGCAGGGAACGCCGGTCTCCAGCGCCTTCTGGCCCAGCTCATAGATGCGGTGGCCGTCGCGGACGACGCCGCAGACCTCACGGGGATAGGGAGCGGGCAGGCCCACGACCTCGCCGTTCTCGTCCAGATCCGGCATGGTGACGCCGAAGCAGTCGGCATAGGCGCGAATGGTTTCGATATCTTCTTTAATGATGCGTTTTGTCTTTTCCTGTGGATCTTTCATGTGCGTTACCCCTCTTTATTTATTCTTCAGCCGAATTAGTCTTTAATCCCAAGCTCCGCCCGGACACGGGGGATCAGACCGCCGTAGGACAGGGTCTTGACCACGTTTTCGGACATGGGCTGAAACTGCTTCTTTTCACCGTTCACGGTGATGGTGCCCTTTTCCAGATCGACCTCGATCTGATCGCCGGTCCGGAGGCTGTCCGCCACGTCGGCGACCCACACGGGCAGGCCGATGTTGATGGAGTTGCGCCGGAAGATGCGGGCGAAGCCCTTGGCGATGACCAGAGCGATTTTGGCCTGCTGCAGCGCGATGGGCGCCTGCTCGCGGGAGGAGCCGCAGCCGAAGTTGCGGCCGGCTACCAGAATGCAGCCCGGCTCGTAGACGGTTTTGAAATCCACGCCGGCCAGACCCGCCATGGCGAATTTGCCCAGCTGATCGTACGGCTCTGCCATGGCGTAGCCCGGCAGGATCTGATCGGTATCCACGTCGTCTCCGAGGACGATAACTTTTCCCTTGATGATATCCATTGCTGTCCCTCTCCTTCGCTTACAGTGTCGGCACGGTGATCTTGCCGGCCAGCGCCGTGGCGGCGGCGGTTGCCGGAGACGCCAGATAAATGTTGGCCTTCATGCAGCCCATGCGGCCGGGGAAGTTGCGGTTGGTGGTGGAGACGACCACGTCTCTGGCGCTGGTCAGACCCTCGTGAGCGCCGAAGCAGGGGCCGCAGCCGGGGTTGAGGATGGTGGCGCCGGCGTCCCGGATAATCTTGCACCAGCCGCGCTCCTCCATCTGCTCCAGAACCTCCTTGGAGGCGGGAACGATCAGGGTGTTCACGGCGGGATCGACCTTTTTGCCGCGGAAGGCGTTGACGACCTGCTCCATGTCCGGCAGACGGCCGTTGGTGCAGCTGCCCACCACCACCTGCGTGACGGCGGTGCCGGCGACTTCCTTTACGGGAACCACGTTGGCGGGGGAGAAGGGACGGGCGATCATGGGCTCCAGAGTGCCCAGATCCAGCTCCAGATCCTCGGCGGTGTCGGGCTCCCTGGCGGTGGTACCGAACAGGGTGATCATGCTGCCCAGCTCGATGCCCATGTTGCACACGGTCATGCGCTCGGAGATGCTCAGCTCCTCAATGCCGGGGCCGGTGAACAGCAGCGCGCGATCCACCAGATGATCGGTGCCGAAGCGGCTGCCCAGATACAGGATCAGGTCCTTGCCGAACACGTTGGCGGGACGCTTGCCGGTCAGGTGAATCTGCACGACCTCGGGGACCTCCAGGTCCAGCTGGCCCGTGGCCATGGCGGCGGCCAGCTCCGTGGAGCCGACGCCCACGCCTACCGCGCCGTATCCGCCGCAGGTGCCGGTGTGGGAGTCCGCGATGACCACCAGCTCGCCGGGCTGGGCGTGATACTTCTCATACATCAGCTGATGGATGACGCCCTCGCCGCGCTTGAAAATATGTACGCCGAATTCCTTGGCGAAATCGTCCATGGTCCAGACGTTGTCGCGGGCCTTTTCGGAGGATGCGGGATAGATGTGATCCACGATCAGAGCCACGCGCTCGGGATCGAACACCTTTTTCACGCCGATCTGCCGGAACATCTTGATTGCGATGGGGGCGGTGACGTCGTGAGCTGCCACGTAGCTGACGCGGCAGGTCAGGTCCATGCCCGGAGATACCGTGTCCTTTCCGGAGGCTTTTGCCAGATACTTTTCTACTAAATTCATAGCCTTCACTCCATATAAAATTTTTCTTCCATATTCGGAAAAGGGAATTTTCTTCTTTTGTACAGGAAATGAGCATCAGGTGCGCCATCGTCCGAGTTTTTGCCATCATTTCATCGTAATTATACAGGCTCTGCCTTGGAATGACAAATACTTAAAATCTAACCAACCGGCGTTGTCATATATTATTCAAATCACTGCGGCGCAAAAGGGAAAGAGCGCCTGTGCAAACCGCTTGAGTTTGCACAGACGCTCTCAAATTTCGTTGTGGACTTTGCATAGGGAAGGCAGCGGATCAGAGAAAAAGGCTGTTTTGGGAATTTCAAAAATATTTTACATCCCCAGCTTTTCCAGAGCCGCCATCCTCAGGCACACGCAGAAGATGGCGATGGCGTCCTCCAGCTCCGCCACGGGGGGCAGAGAGGGGGCGATGCGGATGTTGGAATCCTGCGGGTCCCTGCCGTAGGGGAAGGCCGCGCCGGCGCCCGTCATGGTCACGCCCGCCGCCTTGCACAGCTCCAGCGTGCGCCGGGCCGTGCCGGGCATCGCGTCCAGAGAAATAAAGTATCCGCCTCTGGGCCGCTTCCACTCCGCGATCTCCAGCGGAGCGATTTCGCTGTCCAGCGCGTCCAGCACCGCATGGAACTTGGGGCTCATGATCCGGGCGCGCTGGCGCATCAGCTCCAGCGTGTGGGCCTTGTCCCGCAGGTACAGCACGTGGCGCTGCTGGTTCACCTTGTCGAAGCCGATGGTCTGGATGCCGTAGTACTGCTCCATATACGCCAGATTGGCCTCGGAGCTGGCAAAGCACGACACGCCCGCGCCGGGCAGCGTGATCTTGGAGGTGGAGAAGAACTCGAACACCATGTCCGCGTTGCCGTTCTCCGCGCAAAGAGCCAGCATGTCCGGGAAGGGCACGAAATCGCCGTCGAATTCGTGGATGCAGTAGGCGTTGTCCCACATCAGCAGGAAGTCCGGCGCCGCCGGCTTCAGCGCCGCAATGCGGCGGATGGTCGCGTCGGAGTAGATCGCGCCCTCGGGATTGGAATACTTGGGCACGTTCCACATGCCTTTCACGCTGGGATCCTTCACGGCCGCCTCCACGGCGTCCATGTCGGGGCCCTCGGCGGTCATGGGGATGGTCACCAGCTCGAAGCCGAAGGATTCCGTCACCTTGAAGTGGCGGTCATACCCCGGCGTGGGGCACAGCCAGCGGACCTTTTCCTCCCGGCACCAGGGGCGCGGGCTGTGGAGCAGGCCGTGGGTGTATGCGCGGGAGATGGTGTCGTGCATCAGCTGCAGGCTGGCGTTGCCGCCCACAAAGACCTGCTCGGGCCGGCAGCCCAGAATTTCCGCGAACAGCCGCTTGGCGGAGGGAATTCCGGCCAGCTCGCCGTACGTCCGCACATCGATGCCGTCGGTCACGTAGTCCTCGGGATTCTGCATCAGCCGGAAAATATCGCTGGACAGATCCAGCTGCTGCTTGCTGGGCTTGCCGCGGGCCATATTCAGTTTCAGCCCGCGGGCCTTCCAGTCGGCGTAGCTCTTTTCCAGCCGGGCATATTCTTCTTTCCGCTCCTCAGCGGTCATGGTTGCATAGGCGGTCATAGGCACGTTCCTTTCAATCAGAAATGTTTCTGTATGGTCAATCAGGACGATGGATACTGATTCTGCTTGCATGGGAAAGCAAAGTCAGTATAATATAAAACATTTCCCTTGACAAGTAAATGCTCGGCGGCGCTGCGGCCCGAAACACTGTACAAAATCACCATAAAACCGGCGGACGCTCACAGCAGAAAGCTGGCGTCCTCCTGAATCTCGTCCAGATAGCTGTCGTCGATGGCCGCCTCCTCGAAGGTGGCCATGTCCCGCATGGCGGCGCAGGCGGCGGCGATGATCTCAAAGGCCAGCGGACAGCCGCTGCCCTGTCCCAGCCACATATCCAGATACAGACAGGGGGAGAGATCCAGCTGCTGGGCCACCAGCTGATAGCCGTGATCCTTGGCGGCGTGGGAGGAGAACATATACTTGGCGGCGGTGGGGCACAGCCGCGCCGCGCACAGCGCCGAAACGGCGGAGGGGAAACTGTCGATCACCGCGGGACGGCGGTATTCCGCGGCGCCCAGATAGACGCCGCACATGGCGGCCAGATCCAGACCGCCCACCTTGGCCAGAATGTCGATGGGGTAGTTGGGGTTCAGGTGATACCGCTCCAGCGCGGCCTCCACCGTCCGTTTCTTGCGGGCAAAGGTGGCCTCGCAGTTTTCGTGATCCCGGCCCAGCACCAGATCGGTGGACATCCCGGTGAGAGCGGCCAGCACCGCCGAGGCGGAGGTGGAGTTGCCCGCGCCCATCTCGCCCACGCCGATGATGTTGATGTGATCCTCCGCGGCCTCGCGGGCGAGGTCGATGCCCGTCAGGATGGCCTTTATGGCATTCTCCCGCGACATGGCGGGACGGTTGAGAAAATCGTAGGTGCCGGGCATGATCCTGCGGTTGACGATGTCGGGACAGTCGTAGTCGCTGGCCATGCCCACGTCCACCACCTGCACCTCGTCGCCGAAGTACTGCGCCAGCGCGGAAATTCCCGCGCCGCCCCGGGTCATGTTGATGGCCTGCGCCACGGTAACGGACTTGGAGGCCAGAGACACGCCTTCCGCCGTGATGCCGTTGTCGGCGCAGAGGACGACGATCCGCCGCCGCTCCATCTGGTTCTTTACTTTTCCGGTGATGCCCGCCACCTGAATGGCGATGTCCTCCAGCTTTCCCATGCTGCCGGGCGGTTTGGCCAGCCGCGTGTGATGGATGGAGGCGAGGCTCATGGCAGTCTGGTCCAGGGGCCGGATCCTGCTGATATGTTCGTCCAAACTCTGCATTCCCATTCTCCTTAACGTACGGCACCGCGGCCTGCGGCGCCTTTGTGTCTGCGAGGGGGGCAGCCCGCGGCGGCCTGCGCCGCCGGACTGCTGAAATCTGTCCAAAATTTATCCGCCGGAAACCTGTTTATTTTCCGGGACTTCTCATGCGATTTTACGGCTTTTTGTTGAGTTATCGCCGAAGATATGCTATCATATAAGACAAATCATCCGGGACACTCCGTTGAGACGGACCTGATTCCGCGCCCTGTGAGGCATCCGTGCAGACCTCCTGCACTGACTTCCATTGTAACGGCAATCCCCCCAATTGCCAAATACTCAAATTCTTCACAGAGGGCGAAAGCATTTGTTTTTTAAATACCGTTTGTCTGAGCGGGCCTGAGATGACATCGGGGGGCCGGCTGGCGGCTCTGTCCGCCGGATTGCCCTGATCTTCGCATTTTCCGCAGATGCAAAGGAGGAAAAACCATGACACTGAAACAGTTGGAATACTTTCTCGCTATTGCGGAGACAGGGAGCATCACGCAGGCTGCAGAGACGCTGCACGTGTCGCAGCCGCCCATGAGCCTTCAGCTCAAGGCGCTGGAGGACGAATTCGGAGTTTCCCTCTTTGACCGGACCAGACGCGGTCTGGCCATCACCCAGTCGGGCCGCCTGCTGGAGCAGCGCGCGCAGGAGATTTTCGAGCTGATCGATCAGACCATCAACGAGGTTCGCAGCAAAACGGCCTCGCCCAAGGTCGAAATCCGCATCGGCACCATCAACTCCGTCTCCAACCGGCTGATCCCGTCGTGGATTTACAACTACGAGTCCACCTATCCAAACGTGGATATTCAGGTCTCGGAGGCCAGCACCACGGACATCCTGTTCTATCTGGACGAGCATCGGATCGACCTGGGCATCGTTCGGGAGCCCTTCAACAAGGCGCGCTACAACTACCGTCAGATCCACGACGAGGCGCTGGGCTCCCATCAGTCCGACTGCTTTGTGGCGCTGGCGGATCCCGGCTTCTACGCCGGATTCGAGGAGGACACCATCCCCCTGTCGGAGCTGCGGGATTTCCCCCTGCTGCTCCACCGCCGGTATATCTCCATGTTCACCAAATACTGCCGATCCTGCGGCTTCATTCCCAACATCATCTGCAAGAACAACGACGTCATGTCCCTGCTGAGCTGGGCCAAGGCGGGCATCGGCATTGCCGTGCTGCCCTACTCCTCCTCGCTGCTGAACACGGATTCGCGCCTGGTGCGCAAGGACATCATCGACCCTGTCATCCCCTCCCGCATCTACGTGGTGTGGGACAAGGAGGTGGAGCTGTCCGCCGAGGCGGAGCATTTCCTCTCCCTCATCTCCCAGAAGTCGGGGAAGGACAAGGCTTCCGGTGAAAAACGGAGCAAAAAGAGCGATATGCCGGCTCCGCCGGCCGATGCCCTCCCCCTGAAAGAGGAGGAGGCGCCCGCGGCGAAGGCGAAGCCTGCGGGGAAACTGTCCGGCAGAGGCACCGGAAATCCCCCGGAACAGAAATCGGAAACCTGAGTCCCATCAAAGGCGGCGGAACCGGCGGTTCTGCCGCCTTCTCGCGTCCGCCGCGGGCAAAAAAGCTGCGGCGGAGTTTCTCCGCCACAGCCCACTTTTCCTGTGCATGCCGGCATCCGCCGCCGGCGGATGTCCCTCTCATATGACCGGTCTTCTGACTTGCGATAAGAGGCCTGTGTCCTCTGCGTCTGCCGCTCCCGCCTTCTCAGGTTTCCCCAATGACGAACTCGCGTTCGGCGCCCGCAGGTGCCGGGTGACAGATTCACGCTTACAGCGCTGGTACGTTCCGGATTCCAACCGGATTTCCTGACCCGCGGAGCTGCCGGAAGGGCAGGGGCGCGGGCATCATATGCCGTATCCAATTGTCGTTTGAATTTTAACACTTTTTGTACGCATATTGCAACCCTTGCAGAAAATTTAGGGGGCTGCGGCGAAGTAAAGATATAAAACATATAATTCCAATATGCAGGTTTGAAAATGATTGCATTCCGCGGCGGAGGATGATATGATGGGTTCCGACAAGCCCAAAATTCGGTTCGGAGGTATTTTTTATGCGTATGCTGTATCGAACGATCTACAAGACCCTTCGGGACGGCCGCAGCGCCGTTCTGGTCAGCGTGCTGAGCGCGGAGGGCTCCACGCCCCGGAGCGCCGGCGCCATGATGGCCGTCTTTTCCGACGGCAGCAGCGTGGGAACCATCGGCGGCGGCAATGTGGAGCTGCAGGCCCAGCGGACGGCCGCAAAGCTGATGGAGGAAAAGCGGGATCTGGTACAGCGGTTCCGCTTCGCTCCCGGCGATGCCGCCAGCCTTGGCATGGTGTGCGGCGGCGACCAGACCATTCTGTTTCAGTATTTGGATGCCGGCGACGCCGGCCTGAGCGAGCTGTTCCGGGATCTGACCGAGGCGGACGGCGGCGGACGGGACACGTGGCTGGTGCGCCGGGTGGAAAACGAGCGCGTCGCCGACACCGGCATCGCGGACCGGAACGGCATCCGCTTCTCCCGGGAGACGCCTCCGGCCCTGCCCGGCCTGCTGGGGAGCCAGCCGGTCTACCGGGAGGACGGCTGGTTTTCCGTCCCCGTGGTGCGGGCCGGACACACCTACATTTTCGGCGGCGGCCATGTGGCGCAGGCGCTGGTGCCGGTGATCGCCCCGGCGGGGTTCCGTCCGGTGATCTACGACGACCGGGAGGAGTTTGCCGACCCGAAGCTGTTTCCGCAGGCCGAGGGAACCATCTGCGGCGAATTTTCGGACATCCGGAAGAAGATCCACATTACTTCGGACGACTATGTGGTCATTATGACCCGCGGCCACAGGGGCGACAGCGAGGCCCTGCGCCAGACGCTCCGCAGCGGCGCCAGATACATCGGCTGCATCGGCAGCAAAAAGAAGCTGGCCTTCTGCCGCGAGCAGCTTTTGCAGGAGGGCTTCACCGCCGAGGAGTACGACGCCGTCCACGCACCCATCGGCCTTGCCATCGGGGCGGAGACGCCGGAGGAGATCGCCATCTCCGTGGGCGCCGAGATGGTGGCCGTCCGGGCCGGACTGAACTGAATTTTGCAGGGAACAGGCGGGGGAGCGGCTCTCCCGCCTGCCTTGCCGCATCGGTATTTTTTCAATAGAATAACGTTCGGCAAAAAGCATCCTGCGGGGCTGCCGCAGGAATCAGTCCGAAATGCCGGATTTGGCGGCGCTGGTGCGGACGAAGCGGATGAACTGCTGCTCCAGCTCGCTGTCGATGCCCTCCTTCGGATAGGCCATGTAGATCTTGCGCCGCAGGCCGACCTCGTCCATCTCGAAGGCCAGCAGCTTTCCCGACTGGGTTTCCTCGCTGGCGGCCAGAGCAGACAGCACGGAGACGCCGGCGCCCCGGGCCACCATGCTCTTGATGGTTTCGGGATTGTCAATCCGGGCCACGATCTGCAGGCGGGAGGCGGGAAAACCGATCTGATGCAGGTAGGCGGCCACGGTCCGATCCGTGCCGGAGCCCTCCTCCCGTGCCACCGTGGGCTCGCCCAGCAGCTCGCGGCCCCAGACGCCGCGCCGCTTCATCTCCCGGAAACGGGGCGCGTTCTCCGTCACCATCACCAGCCGGTCCATGGCGACGGGGACGCAGCAAAGCTCCTCAGCCTCGGGACAGGTTCCCATAAAGCCGATGTGGATTTCGCCGGATCTCAGCAGCTCGCGGATCTGCGCCGAATCGCCCCGCCGCAGCGAATAGCGGCAGTCCGGGTGGCGGCGGAGGAAGGCGGAGAGCAGCTCCGGCAGCAAATACTGGCCGGGAACGGTGGATGCCCCCAGCGTCAGCGGCAGGCCTGCCCGGTGGTTGTCCGCCAGCAGGCGGAATTCCCGGCAGTTGGCCAGCACCCGCTTGGCCGCGGGATACAGCCGCTGCCCCTCCGGCGTCAGGCAGACGCTTTTGCGGGTGTCTCTGGAAAACAGGCGGACGCCCAGCACCGCCTCCAGCCGCCGGATATGGGCGCTGACCGTGGACTGGGCCAGATATAATTCCCCGGCGGCCTGCGTAAAGCTCTTCCGCTCCGCCACGGTCACGAAAATTTCCAACTGATTCAAGGTGAACTCCGTCATTTTACAGCACCCGGTTTCGCTCTCATCACTTGCTGCTTCCTTTCTCCCGAGGCCGCGCCCAACGGGCGGCTTTGTTCTGTAACGATACCACACCCGCGGCGGAAACGTCAAGAAACACCGCGATGCGGGATGTCCTTCCGGCGGCAAAATGGCTGAAATCCGACAAAAATTGTGAGAAGTGACAAGATTTTGCCCGGTATTTTGGATTGCAAAACGGGGAGCGGATGTGTATAACAAAACTGATATAAAATTTTACCCGTACCCCGGACCGGTACGGGAGCCTTTTTGAATCGGATATTAGACTTAGTATAATAATTGACCAACAACAAACCGGTCTGTGCGGCGGAGGATCGTCCGCCATTCCATTCGAGGAGGGCTTATGAAATCTGTGATTCTGGACTGCGACAACACATTCGGCATCCCTGACTGCGACGTGGACGACGCGCTGGCGCTGTTCTATCTGCTGGGCAGCGGGAAGGCACGGATGCTGGGCATCACGGCCACTCACGGCAACCGCCCGACACGGACGACTTACGGAAACACGGCGAAGCTGTTGCGCACCATCGGCCGCGCGGACCTTCCCCTGCTTCGGGGACGGGAGGGGGAGGAGCCGCCGGGCAGCGAGGCGGCCGTTTTTTTGACCCGGCAGGCGCGTCAGGCCCCCGGAGAGGTGTGGCTGGCGGCCACCGGTTCCATGAGCAATCTGGCGGATGCCTATGCGCTGGATAGTACCTTTTTTCAGAATCTGGCGGGGCTCAGCCTGATGGGCGGGGTGACGGAGCCCCTGCGGATCGGCGGAAGGACGCTGGACGAGCTGAATTTTTCCTGCGATCCCGCGGCGGCCCTGTGCGTTCTGCGGGAGGGCAGGCGGGTGCGGCTGGCTACGGGAAATGCCTGTCTCGGTGCTTTTTTCGAGCGGGAGCAGGCGAGACGGCGGCTGAGCGCCAGCCCCACGGGGCGCTGGATTCTGGAACGCATCGACTGCTGGTTCCGGCGCGAGCGGGAGGTTTTCGGTCACGACGGCCTCTACCAGTGGGATGTCTGTGCGGCGGCGGCCCTGTTGGAGCCGGAGTGGTTCGACTGGGAGGAGACAACGATCACGCCCACGGCGGAAAGCCTGCAGACGGGCAGCCTGATGGGAGGGGGGGCGGCGGTGACGGTGGAGGTGCCCTGCGTCAGAGACCGGCGGGACTTTGCCGAGCATATCTGCGACGCATATCTGAATAACCGATGGATACAAAATGAGGAGGAAACGGAAGATGAAGCTTGAAGTCAGACTGGAGAAGATATTTGAAAAGGCGCGGAACAGCGTGCCTCTGACGCGGGAGGACTGCGCCTACCTTCTGCGCATCGACGAGCACAGCTGGGAATCGGGGCTGATCCGGGCCACCGCCGCCGACGTGGTGCGCAGAAAGAACGACAACTCCGCCATCATTCTGGGACAGATCGGCGTGGACATCGCCCCCTGCCCCGGCGGATGCCGGTTCTGCACCTTTGGGGACGACCATACCTCCGTGCAGCCCAGCCGTCTGTCGGCCGAGGAGCTGGAGGTCAGGATGGAGGCCTTCTGCCGGGAGGGCGACCTCTACGGCCTCTATCTGATGACCATGCACGAGTTCGACTTGCCTCATTATCTGGACATCATCGCCCACGCCAGAAAAATCGCGCCTGCCTCCACGCAGATCTGGGCCAACGTGGGAGATTCCGATACGGATACCTTCCGGGCCATGCGGGAGGCCGGCGTCACCGGCGTCTACCATGTCTGCCGCCTGCGGGAAGGCATCGACACCAACCTCAGACCGGAGGACCGGCGGCGCACCATGCGCAGCGCGCTGGACGCGGGACTGGAGCTGTACACCTGCTGCGAGCCCATCGGCCCGGAACATTCCGTGGAGGAGCTGGTGGACAATATTTTCATCGGAGTGGAGATGGGCATTTACCAGCACGCGGCCATGCGCCGCGTGGCGGTGCCCGGCGCGCCGCTGGCGAAGTACGGGCAGATCAGCGAACTGCGGCTGGCCCATATTGTGGCGGTTATCGCCCTCACCTCCGTGACGGTGCCCACGCTGGCCTATATGGGCGTTCACGAGCCCAACGAACTGAGCTATCTGGCCGGAGCCAACATCATCACCGCCGAATCCGGCGCCAATCCCCGGGACAGCGCGGGGGACACCGCCCGCCACCGCGGCATGGATATGGCCCGGTGCCGGAAGATGCTGTTTGAATGTGGCTTTGATTACATCCGCCGGGGCGACGAGAGCAAGATACCGCTGAACTTTGATTATCTGGTGAAAACCAACTCTCTGGAATAAAATAATAGATTAGGTAAGGTGAAAAAGATGAAAAAGAAGTATGCGTTCCGAGTATTAGCCATGCTGGCATCGGCAGTCATGCTGATGGGGTTGGTGACTGGGTGCGGTTCTCCTGCGTCCTCCGCGACTTCAGCATCCGCATTCTCCGTGTCCTCAGAATCTTCTGACTTTGACCCCTCCGCGGACTGGGATTCCATCGTGAAGGCCGCCAGAGGGACCACGGTGAACTTTTACGGCTGGGGCGGAGACGAGGATCGCAACGAGTATCTGGGCACCACCGTGGCCAAGGCGCTGAAGGACCAGTACGACATCACCCTGAACGTGGTGGGCATGGACATCGACCAGATTCTCAGCCAACTCTCCGGCGAGAAGCAGGCCGGCACCCAGACCGGCACCATCGACATGATCTGGATCAACGGCGAAAACTTTCGCTCCGCGCGGGAGAACGGGCTGCTCTTTGGCCCCTTTGCACAGTATTTGCCCTCCTACCAAAAGGGAGTGGACCCCGCCGACACCGAGAACCAGACGGATTTCGGCTATCCCATCGATGGGTACGAAGCGCCCTACGGCAAGGCGCAGATGGTCCTCATCGACGACAGCGCCCGCACCCCCGAGACACCGGCCAGCGCGCAGGAGCTGCTGGCCTTCGCACAGAAGTACCCCGGCAGGGTGACGTATCCAGCGCCGCCCGACTTCACCGGCTCCGCCTTCGTGCGGAATATCGTCTATGAGCTCTGCGGGTATCAGCAGTTTCAGACCATGGAGGCCGACAAGGAGACGCTCCGGGCGGCGGTGGAGCCTGCCATGGAGTATCTGCGCCAGCTGAATCCCTACCTCTGGAATCAGGGCAAGACCTTCCCCTCCACCTCCGGTGAAGTGGAAAATATGTTTCTGGACGGGGAACTGGTGCTGAACATGAGCTACAGCCCCTATACCGTCTCCACCGGCATCGCGAAGGGAACCTACCCTGCCACGGCCCGGACGTTCCTGCTGGACAACGGCACCATCGGCAACACCAACTATATCGCCATTGCCTGCGACGCCCCCAACAAGGCGGGAGCCATGGTGGTCATCAACTACATTCTCTCCGCCGAGGGGCAGCTGAGCCAGTATCAGGCGCTGCGCACCATCCCGGTGCTCAGCGGCAAACTGCTCAGTCAGGAGGAGAAGGACGCCTTCGGCGCGGTGGAGCTGGGAGAGGGCGTGCTCACGCAGGAGGAGCTGCTGTCCAAACGCCTGCCGGAGATGCCCTCCGCGCTGGTGCCTCTGCTGGAGCAGATCTGGCTGGAGGAGGTCGTGGGCAAATAAACCGCAGACCTGCGGTTGCGAAAGGAGAGACGCATATGCTTCGCCCCCTGCAGCGGCGAAAACTCCGGCGCAGGCTGGCGCCCTATCTGCTCTCCCTCCCCGCGGCGGCACTGGTGATCCTGTTTCTGGCGGGGCTTGTCAGCGGGCTGGTTCAGAGCTTCGGCTATATCCCGGCCTTCGGGCTGCGGGAGTGGACGCTGAAATATTACCGCGCGGTGTTCGCGGACGGCGCGCTGGCCGCCTCCGTCCGGCTGAGCCTGTGGATCTCCGCCGCCTCCACCGTGCTGTCCGCGGTGCTGGGCACGGTGCTGTGCGCGGCCCTGGTTCGGATGCAGGGGCGGAACGGAGCCGCGCTGCAGATTGTCCGGGTGCCTATTCAGGTGCCGCATACGGTGGCGGCGCTGTTTACGCTGAGCATCTTCTCCCAGAGCGGGCTGCTGTCCCGTATTCTGGAGCGGGCCGGGGCGCTGGCCGCGCAGGGCGGATTTCCCAACCTGATTTCGGGGCCCTCCGGCGGCGGAATCCTGCTGGCGTATGTGTGGAAGGAAGCCCCCTTCGTGGCCTATTTCGTGCTGGCCCTGATGCAGAGCGTCTCCCGGCGGCTGGATGAGGCGGCGGCCACGCTGGGGGCCTCGCCGGTGCGCACCTTCTTCTCCGTGACGCTGCCCCTGTCCGCCCCGGCGATCCTGCGGGCATCCCTCATCATTTTCGCCTTTTCCTTCGGGGCCTATGAGCTGCCCTTCCTGCTGGGAGCCACCAGCCCCAAGGCGCTGCCCGTGCAGGCGTATATCGAGTACATCAACCCCGATCTGAAGCACCGGCCCTACGCCATGGCCCTCAACGGCGTTATTCTGCTGCTGACGCTGGCGCTGGCCGCTGCCTTTTTTGCGGTGACGGAACGCACGGCGAAGAAGCTGGGAGGCGGACATGAGGCGTAAACGGGGACGGCTGGCCCGTCTGGTACTGGCCGCGGCGGCGGTGACGATTGTTTTTCCGCTGGCACTCACCGCGCTGTGGAGCGTCAGCTCCACATGGGAGTGGCCGTCGCTGCTGCCGGGAGGCTTTTCCCTTCGCGGCTATGAGGCGGTATTTGCCGCCTATCAGCGGATGCCGGCCCTGCTGGCCTCCAGCGCCGGCATCTCGCTGGCCGTGGCCGCGCTGAGCACGCTGGCGGGGCTGATGGCCGGCCGGGCCATCGCCCTGTACCGCTTTCCGGGGCGAAAGCTGCTGCTGTTCGGAACCATGCTGCCCATTCTGGTGCCCTCCACCGTGTTCGGCATGGGCGCCCATGTGCTGCTGATCCGGGCGGGACTGGCCGGCACCGTCCGGGGCGTGGTGCTGGTTCAGACCGTGTGCGCGCTGCCCTATACGGTGAACATGCTCTCCGACCTTACCGCGGCGCAGGGCTGTGGTCTGGAGGAACAGGCGCAGGTACTGGGCTGTCCGCCGCTGCGGGCCTTCCGGGAGGTGTCGCTGCCGGGCCTGCTGCCGGGAATCTGCGCCTCCATGAGCATGGCGTACATCATCTCCTACAGCCAGTATTTCCTTACGCTGCTCATCGGCGGCGGACGGGTCAAAACCCTGTCCACGGTAATGGTGCCCTTCCTCGGCGGAGGGGACCGCACGGTGGCCTCCGCCTACGCCGTGACGTTTCTGCTCTCGGTGCTGGCGGTGTATCTGATTTTTGAGGGGCTGATCCGGCACCTGACGGGCCGGAGGGGGGAGGACGTATGGAACTGGAGCTGAAGCGTCTGACGGTGGAGCTGGGCGGGAAAGAGATCCTGCACAGCCTCGACTGCCGGGTGGAGGACGGCTGCTTTCTCTCCCTGCTGGGGCCCTCCGGCTGCGGCAAGAGCACGCTGCTCAAAACGGTGGCGGGCATTCTGCCCCAGTCCGGCGGCGAGGTCTGGATGGGCGGCCGCTGCGTGGACGACCTGCCGCCCCACAGGCGGGGAGCCGTCATCGTCTTTCAGGATATGCGGCTGTTCCCCCATCTGACGGCAGAGGAAAACGTGGCCTTTCCCCTGAAAATGCGCGGCGTTTCCCGGCAGGAACGGCGCCGGCGGGCGCTGGAGCTGCTGGAGCGCGTCCAGCTGGGCGGGCTGGGCGGACGCCGCCCGCATCAGCTCTCCGGCGGGCAGCAGCAGCGGGTGGCGCTGGCACGGGCGCTGGCGGCCCAGCCCAATCTGCTGCTGCTGGACGAGCCGTTTTCCGGGCTGGACGAGGAGCTGCGGGGACAGATGCGCGATCTTGTGCGCCGCCTCCACGACGAGACGGGCTGCACCACGCTGCTGGTGACGCATGACCGGGAGGAGGCGCGGGTGCTGTCAGACCGGATTCTCCGCATGGAGGCCGGACGTCTGCTCCCCCCGGAGCCGGGGGCGTGACCCCGGCACTGAAGAAAAACACTGCCGCCGGGGGCGGAAGAACCGAATTTGAGAAGGAGGGCTGTTCCATGGGTAAAATGAAGCTGATGCTGTTCAGCGGGTTTCTGGGGTCGGGCAAGACCACGACCATGATCGAGACGGCAAAATATCTGGAGGAGCGGGGCGTGAAGGCGGCGCTGATCACCAATGATCTGGGCTGCAACATGATCGACTCCCTCTATGCCGAGAAATCCGGCATACCGTCGGCTGAGATTCCCAACGGCTGTCTGTGCCACGATGTGGAGGGCTTCGTGGCGGCGCTGAGGCAGGTGACGGAGCGGTACGCCCCCGACGTGATCTTTGCCGAGCCGGTGGGAAGCTGCGTCGATCTGGTCCGCAGCGTCTACTGCCGGCTCAACGCGGATTACGCCGGACAGTACGAGCTGCTGCCTTTTGTGGCGGTGACGGACCCGCGGCGCTACCGCACGATCTTTCTGGCGCCGGAGGAAAACACCTTCAATGCCGAGGCGACGTATATGTACCGCAAGCAGCTGGAGGACGCCGACATCATTCTGCTGAACAAGTGCGACCTCATCAGCGGAGAGGAACGGGCCGCAGTGGAGGCGTCTTTGAAAAAGGAGTTTCCCTCCGCACAGGTCATTCCCGTCTGCGCCTTCAGCCGCGAGAACTACGGCCGCTGGACCGCCGCGTTCCTGCGGGGGCAGGCCCCCTCTCTGCGGGAGCTGGACATCAACTGGGACTATCTGATCGCCGGCGAGGAGCATATGGGCTGGTACAACAACGTCCTGCGGCTGTCCGCACCGGAGGTGAAGGATTTCAACGCGGTGCTGGACTTCCTCATGAAAGAGCTCCAGCGCGCCTTTGCCGGGGCCGGAACGGAGATCGCTCACCTGAAGATCATGTGCTATACCGGCAGGGATTTTGCCAAGGCCGCCCTGACCGGCACCGCCCAGCCGGTGTTTTTCTCGGAGCGCATGAACGCAAGGCATCGCTGGGTGGACTGCAACATCAACGCCCGCGTCATCGCGAAGCCGGAGGACATCTCCCGCATCATCGGCGCGGCGCTGGAAAAGACGGCCGCGGCCTGCGGCGTTTCCTATACGGATATGGAGGAGCAGAGCTTCGGGAGCTTTTCGGAGGCTCCGGCGCCTGTCTCCGTCCGCTGAAGCCTCCCCGCGCCCGGACAGGCGCTTCGGCAGACAGCAAGAGCCGCCGCAGATGATTCATCTGCGGCGGCTCTTGCCGCACGTCCGGCAGGGATAACCGCCGGCGTTTATGACTTTTCCTCCGGGCCGGCGCGATGCTTCTGGGCGTAAACTTTTTTGAACAGGGCGATGGCCGCCGTCAGAGCGAAGAGCAGCAGCAGCGCCGTGACCGCGATCCGGACGCCGCCGGTCAGCATTCCGCCCACATAGGAGTACACCACCGTGGCGGGCAGCTGTCCCAGTCCGGTGGCCAGCAGAAAGCCCCAAAAGCCCATGCCGGTCAGCCCGGCGGCGTAGCTGACGAGGTCGAAGGAGACGAAGGGCAGCAGCCGGCAGATGAGGATGGTGTTCCTGCCGTATCGGGCGAAGAAATCGTCCGCGCTGCGCAGCGCCCCGGCAGAGGTGAGCTTTTCCGCCGCGTCCCGGCCCAGAAGGCGGGCAATCCAGAAGCAGACCGCCGCGCCGGCCATGGCGCTGGACCAGGAGAGCAGCGCCCCGCGCCACCAGCCGAACACCGCCGCGTTTGCGAAGGTGATGAGGAAGGCCGGAATCGGCGCGGCCACCGACTGCAGAATCATCAGGCAGAAAGAGACGGCGGCGGCCCACGGCCCGAAGGAGCGGATGTAGGCTGCCACCCGGCCGAGATCCATGGAGGAGAGCAGGGCGAATATCTGCCCCAGCCGGCTCCGCAGCGGCGGGACGGTCAGGCAAACGATCACCAGCAGGACCAGCAGACCCGCGGCGGCCCATCTGAGTTGTTTTCTGCGGCTTTTCAAAGAAAAATCGTCCTTTCTTCCCCTTGGGGCGGATGGGCCGCCGGCCGGGCGGCGCCGTCTCAGAACCAGCGGCGCAGAAGCAGTTCCAGAAACGCCGGGTCCAGATACCGCTCCAGTCTGCGGGCGGTGGATTCGTTGCGCACCGGACGGCCGGGCCTTTGGTATTCCACCCACGCCATGGCGCACCACGCGGCGCCCCGCATACAGGTGACGGGCAGAAAGGCCCGGGTCCGTTCCTCCAGTCCTGCCGTGTCGAAGCGATTCCCCGCGGCGGAGAGATAGCGCCGGAAAAACACCTGTTCCTCATCCGGCGTGAGAAGCACGTCGGTTTTCCAGAAGGTGGTGGTGGGGGCCAGAAAATGCGCCGCGTCCTGCGCCGGGTCGCCCAGCAAGGGCTTTTCCCAGTCCACCAGAGAGTTCGGGCCCGCCGGCCCGCTGATGAGAAAGTTGGTGGAGTTCAGCTCGGTGTTGATGCAGCGGCGCACCGGCGGCGGGCCGTCCCGCGTTTCGCAGAGGCGGCGGGAGGCCGTCAGCATTCGCTCCAGCAGCCTGCAGACGGAGGAATCCGCCAGCGGGGAGGACAGGTAGACGTCTGCCATCTGCCGGGATTCGTTCAGGATTGCCGTCAGCGGCCGTTCGGGGCTGAGCAGGAAGGCCGTATCCGCTCCGGAGAACGATGCGCCGTGGATGTCCGCCAGAATATCCGCGGCCAGCGGCAGCTCGCGGCGGCAGTCAAGGGCCCTGCCGGGCAGGTACTCCATCACCAGTACGCCGCAGGGCAGGCGTGTTTTGCTGCCGTCGGCATAGAGGGGCCGGGGCGTCCGGCCCGTGGGCTCCAGAAGCCGCAGAGCGCGGTATTCATAGCCGATCTGATCGCGCAGATGCAGCTGGCTGCCGCGGTTCACCCGCAGCACCAGCGCCTGCCCGGTGCGGGGATGAGTGAAGGCGTAGTTGACGTTGTACTCCCCCTGGGCCAGAAAGCGGTAGGTCTCCCGCATTTCCGGCGGCAGCCCCAGCGCCCGGCGGTATTCCGGCGTTTCGACATAGTCTCTGAGACCGGGGATTCGTTCCATGGGCGGTTCCTTTCAGCGGATGTCCCGGTACCGGGCGGCAATTTCCCGAATGTCCGCGCCGCTGCGGTACTGCCTGCGCAGCCGGGCCATCTGCGCCATGGTGCGCAGCTGCTCCCCCGCGGCGGCGCCGAATCGCCGGGACGAGGTGACGATGGGGTGGGCGGCCAGACCGGGGCGGGCACCCAGCGCCCGCAGATTCAGGGAGAACTGGTAGTCCTCCATCAGCGGCAGAGCGGGGAACTGCCCGACCTCAAAAAAGAGATCCCGCGGGAGGAAGATGCCCTGATCCCCGAACACGATGCCCCGCTTTGCGGCCCTCCGGTTGGACTGGCGGGCGCAGATCTTCATGAGACGCCCGCCCGGCCGGAAGCTGACGCCGAAGCAGCCCCAGCGGTACCGCTCCAGCACCTCCAGCAGCTCGGGGACGGGGGCGTCCGGCAGAACGCTGTCCGCGTGAAGAAAAAGGAGTACGTCGCCGCCGCTGGCGGCAGCCCCGCGGTTCATCTGCGCCGCCCGGCCCTTCTCCGAAGCCAGCACCCGGTATCCGGCCAGCAGATCCGGCGTCCGGTCCGTGCTGCCCCCGTCCGCGAACAGCAGTTCGCAGTCCGGCAGCTTTTCCGTCTCCCGCAGAAAGGCGGGCAGGGCCGCCTCCTCATTGTAGACGGGGACAATGACGGAGACCTTGCGATGGGTGTCCAGATACCGCCGCGTCTCCCGGCAGGGAACAGAAGCGTCCGCCTGCAGGCGGCGCCGCAGAGCCAGCAGATCCTCCGGCGTATCCACGTCGCACAGCGGCTCCATCAGGGAGACGGTTCGGCCGGCGGCCCGCAGGGCGGCCGCGGTGCCGTCCATCACTGCGCCGTGGCCGTATGACTGGCCGGAGAAGGCCTCCGGCAGCGCGGCCTTCATGCCCGCGAGGCAGTAGCCGCCGTCGGCGGTGGGCAGAAAAACGGCGTCGGAGGTCTCCAGAAGGGCGAATGCCCGCTCCAGATGTCCGGCCTGCAGCTCCGGAATGTCGGAGCCAATGAGAACGCAGGCTCCGTAGCCCTCGGCCAGCACGGCCCGGATGGCGCGGAGCATCCGCTCGCCCAGCCCGTCACCCTCCTGCGGCCGCAGGGGCAGAGAGACGCCCGCGGCGTCCCGGAGGCAGTCCGCCTCGTCCGCCGGGGTGTAAAAGAGAAACAGATCCCTCCCGCAGAGGGCGCACTGCGCCAGCTCATCCCGCAGGAAGGCCCTGTGCAGCTCCGCACACTCCTGTCCCGTCCAGCAGGGCATCAGCCGGGTCTTGGTCATTCCGGGGACGGGAACTCTGGTGAAAAGGATCACGGCTTCTTTCATTGTGTTACGGTTCCTTCCCTCCATACCATTTAAACCGTGCCCGGTTGAGCACGGAATGCCGGGTGTCCGGGCGCTCGTCCGAGCCGAGGATCTCGCCCAGCAGATGCCGCGGCTCCAGACCGCTCCGGGCAAAACGTCCCGCGCAGGACGCACAGTAGACGAAAAGCGGCTCTCCGTTCAGCCCGGAGCGCACCGCCTCTGTCATGGCCTTTGCCGCCGCGGGCTCCTTTGCCGCCGCGCCGCCGCCCAGACCGCAGCACTGCACCCCCCGGAGAGAGGTCACGGTCTCCGGCAGAAACGGGGCCATCGCCTTCAGCCACCGGCCCTCCGCCCGATCCGGGCAGGGCCGGAACACCGTCAGCCGGTCAGCGGGGACAGGGGCGCCGAGCCCCAGCTCCCGGAGCTTATCGTAAACCGTCACCACGGGAATGTCCAGATGCTCCTTCAGATAGGCGTAGCAGTTGGGGCAGACCGTGACCAGCTCCTCGGTCCCGCAGGAGCGCAGCCGTTCCCGCAGACGGGCGAGAAGCTGCTCCTCCTGCTGCGCCAGACCCATCTCGGCGATGGGCTTGCCGCAGCAGTCGAACACCGTTCCCACGCCGTGGCGGGCCATCAGGCGAACAAGCCGGCGGGTGGTCTGAGGATAGAAGGAGGGATAGCTGCATCCCGGAAAGAGGACGCTTTTCGTGCCGGCCAGCCGATAGCTGCGGAACAGGTACCGCTGCTTTTCCAGCCGGACGGCAAGGGAACCGGAGGGCCTGCCGCCCTGCCGGACGCGCCGCCGGCGCAGCTCCAGCAGATATGCCCGCCCGTCCACGCCGGCGGGGCAGACCTCTGTACACGCTCCGCAGAGAAAACAGTGGTCGGCCAGCGCGGAGAGGCTGGCAGGATCGCTGAAGTCCAGCCCCCGGCGGCCGAGAAACTCGCAGGAGGCCATACAGGCCCCGCAGGCTGTGCAGCCGGATTCCGGCAGGGGTTCCTCCGACGGGCCGGAGACGTATCTGCGGCTGAAGAACCGGCCCAGCAGAACCAGCGCCGCCAGCAGGAGCGCCGCGGCGGCGAAAAAGACGCCCCGGTGCGCCGGATCGGCAAGCCCCGCGCCGCCCACGGTGTAGGCCGCGGTGCCGGGAAACATGAATACGCAGGACCAGAACAGGTACCGCCGAAAGGGAATGTCCGTGATGCCGTAGGCAAAATTCTGCAGGTTGTAAGGGAACAGCGGCACCAGCCGCGTCACCATCAGCACCAGCACGTCGTTCCGGCCCGTCTCGTCAAAGAGCCACTTTTTGAGGTAGCGGTTTTTCATTACTGCCGGGCGCAGACTGTCCCGCAGGAAAAAACGCCCCGCGAAAAACGCGAGGCCGGCGCCCAGCGTGGTGGCTGCCGAGCAGAGGAGCGTTCCCAGCACCGGCCCGAAGATCACGCCCGCCAGCACGGCGAAGGTGACCCCCGGCAGGGCGAGGAGCACGCAGCCCGTCACCGTGACCCCGCAGTAGATGGCGGCCGCCGCGGGCAGGTTCGACCGCACCAGCGCCTGCAGGGAGGCGAGGCGTCCGGGGCCGCTGAGATATGCCGCCCATCCGAAGCGGTGATTCAAAAGAAGCGCAGCCAGAAAAAGACCGGCAAAAACCGCCGGCCTGAGCCATCTTTTTTTTCGCTTCATGGGCGTGTTTTCCGCCGGGCCGCCAGCGGGAGCTTCAGCGCCTGCAGCACCCAGATGACCAGCGTCAGCCCCAGCAGATATACATAGATGGGCAGGGCTGCGAACAGGGGGAGCAGCAGCTCCGCCTCCAGCAGAGCCGTCAGCGCCAGAAGGACGCCCGCCTCCGCCGCGGCACGGCGCGGCCCGCCCCGCCGGACGCCCCGGATCAGGAGCGCCAGCACCAGAAGGAACAGCAGCAGAAGCACGGCGGCGTAAATGCGGACATGCCCCGCGCTGAGGACGGTCTGAAGATACTGATGCCTGCGGAACACGACGTGGTGGTTCACACCGACGCTCCGGCGGCTCAGGCGGTCCAGAAGAAAGATCCCCGCTCCGCAGACGGCCTGCAAAACAGTGAGAAAGACGATCATATGCCATCCTTTTTCCGCGCCCCGGACGGATCAGCCGTCCGGGGCGCGGAGAGTTCAATTTACTTGCCGGTCACATAGTCCAGTCCGGCGGCGGCCCAGCCGCACCAGCCGTCGGCAAAGAGGGAGGTGTTGGTCAGACCCATCACCCGGGCGTCCCAGAGGACCTCGGCCGCACGATAGCCTCCGCCGCAGTAGAAGGACAGATGCTTGGAGGTGTCGATGCCCGCATCCTTCCACATGGCGAGGATTTCGTCGCCGTTGCGCATGGTGGTGTCCAGATTGTCATAGTAGAGCATGGAGCTGGAGTTGCCCACGCCCGCGTAGCCGTAAATCGCGCCGTCGACGCGCCCGGCGATGTCGAAGTAGCTGTAGCCGGAGGTCTGGCCCTCGTATTCCTCGATGGTGCGGTTGTCCACCAACTGGAAGGAGGAGTCGGACTTCTTTGCCTGCACCTCGGTCACCGTGTCGATGAGGTCGGGATCGGCGGGAGTGGTGCGCCCGAAGTCCGCTGCGGGTGTCGGCTCGTTCACCTTGGTTTCGGCGGTGTAGCCGGCGTCGGTCCAGCCGCTGGTGCCGCCGCTCATCACGTATACGTTCTGCACGCCCAGATACTTGAGGATAATGGCGTAGCGGCAGGCGAAGATCGGGGAGCCGGTGCATACCACGGTGCTGTCCTGAGTGATGCCCAGAGAGGCGGCCAGCTTGAACAGGACGTCGTCGCCCTCCAGCAGATAATAGTTGTTCTCGTCGTCAAAGTCATCGCTGTTGACGTGCAGGGCGGTGGGAACGTGGCCCTTGGGATAGGAGGATTCATCCGTCTTGCCCCAGCTGACCTCCACGATCTTCAGATCCTTGACGGCGCCCACCTCGGGTACCTCCTTGCCGGCCAGCAGGTCGTTCACGGCCGAGGCGGGGATATAGAGCTGATAGTCCGGATAGGAGACCAGATCCTCCTTCCAGTCGCCCAGACGGAAGGTGCGGATATTCTTCACGCCCTTGGAGGTGAAGTAGTCCGCGACGGCCGCGGAGGCGGCGCCGTCCTCATCATACAGAATGAGGGAGGAGTCGGCGGTGATGCCCTTGTCCTTCATGTACTTCTCCAGATGGGCCTCGCGGGTCATCCCGTCCAGATTGTCGTTGTCGTCAAAGGTGCAGGTCAGCCAGTCGGCGGAAAAATCCGTGGCGCCGTCGATGTGGCCGCCCATGGTGTAGCTGCCGGAGGCCCAGCCGCTGTAGGCGGCCTCGGAGCGGGTGTCCACCACGATGGCGGAGCCGTCAGAGAGAGCGGACTTCACGTCGTCCGCCGTGGCGGTGCCCGCGGCTGCGGACGCGGCTGCGGATGAGCTGCCCGCCGATGCGGACGAGGCGGCTCCCGAGGCGCCGCAGCCCGCCAGCAGGGCGGCGGACATGGCCAGAGCCAGAATCATGCTGAAAATCTTCTTCATACAATCCTCCTGATGGAGCGGCGCCGCGGGAAAAACGCGCTCCGTATTTTGTCAGATGCGCGGCCCCGGAGCGCACAGGCGGAGACCGGGCGGGTATCTATAACATATCTATTATAAAGGGAGGGCCGCTCCGATGTCTAAACGATTTTTACGCGGTTCACAGCGGGTTTGATCGCTTTTTTCGATAAGACGCGGAGGGAACGGTCCTTCTATATATTGACAAATATGAATATATATAGTATGCTTATTACATTCATAAACATCGATATATGGAGGGAGCTTTATGAAACGACAGGATTCCGGGGGAATCAGCTTTTTTCAGCGGTATCTGTCCGTCTGGGTGGTGCTGTGCATGGTGATCGGCGTTCTGCTGGGGAAGTGGTTTCCGGGCGCCGCGGTCTTTCTGGGCCGGCTTGAGTACGCACGGGTCTCCATTCCCATGGCGGTGCTGATCTGGGTCATGATCTATCCGATGATGATGAAGGTGGACTTCCGAAGCGTGCAGAATGTGGGCAGGAACCCCAAGGGGCTGTATGTGACGTGGATCACCAACTGGCTGATCAAGCCCTTCACCATGTACGGCATTGCCTCGCTGTTCTTTTTCGGGGTGTTCAAAACCCTGATCGCGCCGAAGCTGGCCACGCAGTACCTGGCCGGCGCGGTGCTGCTGGGCGCCGCCCCCTGCACCGCCATGGTGTTCGTGTGGAGCACCCTGACCCGCGGCAACCCCGCCTATACGGTGGTGCAGGTGGCCACCAACGACCTCATCATTCTGTTCGCATTCGTGCCCATCGTGAAGTTTCTGCTGGGCGTTTCCCACGTCAGCGTACCCTACCGCACGCTGGTGCTCAGCGTAGTCCTGTTCGTGGTGGTGCCGCTGACGGCGGGAATTCTGACGCGGGTGCTGGTGATTCGCCGGAGGGGCGCGGACTATTTTGAAAACAGCTTCCTCCGCCGGTTCGACGGCGTCACCACCGCCGGTCTGCTGCTGACGCTGGTGATGGTGTTCCTGTTCCAGAGCGAGGTCATCCGCTCCAATCCGCTGCACATCCTGCTGATCGCGGTGCCGCTGATCCTGCAGACCTTCCTGATTTTTTTCCTGGCGTATTTCGCCTGCCGCGCGCTTCGCCTGCCCTATGAGATCGCCGCTCCGGCGGGCATGATCGGCGCGTCCAACTTCTTTGAGCTTTCCGTGGCCGTGGCGGTGGCGCTGTTCGGCACCGCCAGCCCGGCGGCGCTGGCCACCACCGTGGGCGTTCTGACGGAGGTGCCGGTCATGCTGACGCTGGTGAAGATCGCCAACCGCACGCAGGCGTGGTTTCCGGCACCCGCCCGGCCGACAGAGGGAGGGAACGGCCAGTGAAAAAGAGGGTGGCCTTTGTGTGTACCCACAACTCCTGCCGCAGCCAGATGGCGGAGGCGCTGGGCCGGCTGCTGGCCGCCGACGTGTTCGACAGCTGCTCTGCGGGCACACAGATCAGGGATCGGATCAATCCCGACGCGGTGCGGATCATGAAGCGGCTGTACGGCGTGGATATGGAGCGGACGCAGCGCCCGAAGCTGGTGGAGGAGCTGCCCCCGGTGGACGTGGTCGTGACCATGGGCTGCGGGGTGCAGTGCCCGTATCTTCCCTGTGACAGCCGGGAGGACTGGGGTCTGGAGGACCCCACCGGCAAGCCGGACGCGGCCTTTGAACAGACGGCTGCCGGGATCGAAGCCAGAATCCGGGACCTGCGCCGCCGGCTGGCGGAGGAATCCCGCGGAGAGTGAGAGGCCACTGTGTGATTCCGTCACGGAAAAACCGATCGGAGGCGTGTAGGATCAGTCGAAAAAGGAGGCTGATGCCGAGATGTTTGGATTTGGAAAACGTGCCGATCCGGCGGATTCCGCCGGCCGGACGCTGAAGGTCAATCAAAATCGCTGCCCGCAGAGCCACCCCTGCCCCTCTGTCCGCGTGTGCCCCGTGGGCGCCCTGACCCAGAGCGGGTTTCACGCGCCGGAGGTGGACGATGCCAAATGCGTCCGCTGCGGGAAATGCGTCCGCTCCTGTCCCATGCGGGCGCTGACGCTGGAGTGATCCGGGATATGACGCCGCCCGTAAAGACAGCCCTGTATTCGTTGGAATACAGGGCTGTCTTTTTGCGTCTGCGGACGCATCAGTCGTTTTCGGAGCGGCCGGACAGGGGAATCATCAGCTGGGCGCGGAACACAGCTCCGTCGGCGGAGAAATCCGCCAGTCCGCCGTGCTTTTCCGCGATGGTGCGCACAGCGCGCACGCCCACGCCGAGACCCGTGTGCTTGGTGGAGACGAAGGCTCCGCCATGCTCCTGCACCGTGCCGGTGAAGCTGTTTTCCACCACCAGCCGCAGGCAGCCGTTTTCAGCGTCTCCCCGGAGATAGAGCGATCGGTTCTCGCCGGGCTCCTGCTCCAGAGCCTCCAGCGCATTTTCCAGAAGGTTTCCCAGCAGAATACACAGCTCCACGTCCGGAAAGTCCAGCTCCGGGGGAACGGAAAAGCGGAGATCGCATGGGATGCCCTTGGCGCGCGCTTCGGCGGCATAGTGGGCCAGAATGGCGTCGGCGGTGGGATTGTCCGAGTAGACCCGGACCTCCCGCTCGGCGGCCTGGCCCTCATATTCCTTCAGATATTCCAGCATCCGGGGATTTTGCCCCTGCTCCGCCATGGAGCGCAGGATCCGCATATGATGGCGCAGGTCGTGGGCCGACTGTCTGGCCAGCTCAATTTGCTCTGTAAGCTGGCGGTAGTGTTCCTTCTGCATGGCCACCTGCCGCTCCATCTGCCGCATCTGTTCGGCAAAGGCTAGCCGGAATCGGTAGGCGTCCATGGCATCCAGCCACAGCACCGAGGCCAGCGCGGCGGTCAGCAGAATGGCGCCCGTCTCCTCAAACCAACCCCCGTAAATCGGTTCGTAGAGGGGGAGAACCCGATCCATGACCAGACAGACGCCCAGCGCCACAGAGGCGCACAGCAGCGTGGCGGAGGCGGCCCGCCTCCGCCGCAGCGCCCATGCGGACAGGGCGATCAGGCAGGCCGAGGCGTAGAACTTCAATCCGATGGAGAGCACGGAGAAGGCTGCGCCTGCGCCGGGCGTCCACCACGCCGCGCTTGCGGCCCGTCCTGCGGCGGCCGCAAGTCCCAGCGCGCAGGGCGCGGCGAGAACCAGCGCCTGCCGCCCGGTCAGGCTGTAAAGATCACACTGCAGCAGGACGGCCAGCAGCAGAAAGGCATACAGAGCGGAGAGCTCCAGCGTGTACCACGGCTGGTAGCCGGTGACCGTCAGAGCATGGAGGAGGGGGTAGCCCGTCAGGAGGGCGCAGCAGAGGCAAAGAAGCACCAGCAGCAGTCCCCGCCGCCGTTTTCCCCGCAGACCGAAGCAGGCGGCCAGCGCGCCGCCGAGCAGAGCCAGCAGCACTGCCGTCCCATGAACCAGCAGCCGCAGCGCACGGGCCTGCAGCACTGCCTCCACCGTCCCGAAGGCCGGGGGATAGGTCATGCCGCTGTATACGCCGGAGCGGTCGGAGACCTCCAGCACAAGCTCCGTCTGTCCGGAGGCCGTGAATGTGACGATGCGGCTGGCAATGCCGGGGCGGCCCGTCTCCACATCTCCCAGCCGGAGCATGGAGACTCCGTTGACAAAGAGGCGGCAGGCGGAGAACACCTCCGGCAGTTCCAGCGCGTATTCCCGGGCACCCTCCGGCAGCAGCAGAGTCAGCCGGTAGGTGCCCCGGCCGTGGCCATTGTCCGGGTCCAGCCAGGAACTCTCTCCGATGGAAACGTACTGCCGATAGCCGGAGGCCGTCTCAATTTCTTCGGGTCCCAGCAGCGCGCCGGGCCAGAACTCCCACTCCCGGATCAGGTACCGCAGGGGCGTCTCCGCCAGATCGGCCTCGGAGACGATGAGCAGGCCGCTGATGGGCTGGGAGGCCTGGCGCGTGTATTTGTTGTCCCAGCGGAACAGGCCCAGACACAGCAGCACCGCCAGCACCACCGTGATCGCCGCCGGGATCAGCCCCCGCCTATTCATGGCGGCGGCGCAGCAGAACGATCACGGCCGTGGCCCCGATCACGGCGGCGGGAAGGGCGATCATCAGCCGGGCGGGGAGAGCGGAACGAGCCGCATCCGACGCGTCGGCGTCAGCCGTGGTGGCGGCCAGAGGCGTGGGAGCCTCGGACGCTGCCGGAACGGGCCGGATGGAATAGGTGCCGGGGGCGTAAACGGTGCAGGACACCGTCCTGGTATCCTTGTGATAAAGCGCGGCAGAGACGTGAACATCCTTACTGTCCACGCACTCCAGATTCTCCGTCTGGCCCGACCAGCGCAGCTGAACAGAGGTGGCGGAGAGACGCGTGATCGCGTCTCCGGCCGCCGTGATCGCCAGCCGGAAGGAGTTTTCCGCCGGCTGATCGATGGCAACCTTCAGCAGTTCCTCGTCACCGAGGGGAAGGGAGGACAGGAATACGGAGGAGAGCTCCACGGACACCCCCTGTTTTTCAAAGAGAACGGTGTCTCCGCCGAGCTGCACCATGCGCCGCATCCGCAGGCCGGAGAGAACGGTGTAGGTGTCGGTCACGATCTCCGTCTCGGACGCGTCGGAGGACTGCGCGGCGGTGTCGGAGGCGGCTTTGGAGGTGATCCGGACAGGTGCCGCAGGAATTTTCTGCGCCGCGGCGGAGTCCTCCGACGGCGCACGCTGGGGCTCCGCTGCGGTCTCCGCCTCTGATTCCGGCGCGGGGACTGTCTCTGCCGACGGAGTTTCCGCCGATGGAGTTTCCGCCGGCTGGGTTTCTGTCGACGGAGTTTCCGCCGGCTGGGTCTCTGCCGGCTGGGAAACCGCCGGCTGTGACCCGGAAGACCCGGAGGAGTCCGAGGGCGCAGAGGGCTCCGCGGAGCCGCCGGTGTCCGGCGCGGGCTGCTCCAGATCGGGCAGGGAGTCGTTTTCGCTGCCGTCCCGGTTGCCGCCCACGGCGACCACCGGCTGGAGGAGGCCCGCCTTCTCCTCAAGGCGGATGGTGAGGACGTTGGACTGCTTTCCGTCTTCATAGAGGATGCGGAAGCGATAGCTGACCTGGGGCGTCAGGTCGGTGAGATAGACCAGAAAAGAGATGCCCGACAGTTCAAAATAGGTGCCCCGCAGACGTCCCGCGTCCAGCACGGCGGTGTCGTCCGCCGTCCACGGCCCGTCATCCTGAGAGACCTCGACCCTGACCGGGGAGAGATCGCTGATGGTGTAGAGGAAATCGCACTCCAGATTGCCGTAATCAGTGATGTGATATGCGGACAGATCGGGATAGGTCGGGTCCACCACGCCGACGGCGGCGGTGAGGGGGGCACCGTCCGCCGGAGGGACAAACCCCGCGGGAAGACTGGCGGCTGCGGTGGCCGTATAGACGCCCGGCTTGGAGACATCCACGGCGGAGAAGTCCCACGTCAGCGGGCAGGTAAAGCTGCCCTCCTCCGTCAGACACTGGGCCGTGAACTGCTGAAGCTCCAGCGTGGAGGGGTCTCCGTTCACGGGCAGAAGGGCCATGTAGCTGGTGGGCAGCGCCTCCGAATACAGCTCCGTAAGAGCCTCGTCCGCCGTGGAGCCGCCGGTGAAATAGACCGGGTAGGAGACTGTGGACGAGACGCCCTCGCCAAAGACGTATCCCTCCGCCGGCTCAAGCGTGCCGGAGATGAACTGACGGCCCGGCTTGCCGGGATCCAGCAGGGACAGATCCCAGCTCACGGGACAGAAGTAGGATCGTCTGAACCCGTCAATAAGACAGGGCTCCGTTGACGGCAGCTGAGCGGCCGTGTCCTCCGCCGAGTATGCGGCCGGATCCAGAAACAGCAGTCTGGTGGCCAGCGGGTCCGGATTGCCCACTCCAATGATGGTGAGCGTGCCGTCCCCGCTGCTGGGGCTCCCGCCCAGTATCATGGCCGAGGCACCGGTGGAGGCCGCGCTCAAACAGATCAGCAGGGAGAAAAACAGCGCGAGAAATCGTTTGCAGGCTGACATCAGGAAACACCTCTCCTTCGCAGGTCCCGCAGAGAATATTGCAGATACGCCTTCTTGACCGCCGCCCGGCCGCGCTGCCGGATGGGGACCGTCTGCCCGCCGCGGAGCAGGAAATCGCCCTCCAGCGCCCGCGTGACCCAGTCCAGATTCACCGCCGTGTTGCGGTTGCAGCAGAGGAAGCGGTCGTCCTCCGTCAAGGCGGCCAGCACGTCCGCCGCCCGATCATCCAGCGCCAGCACCCGCCTGGCAAAGTGGAGCTGCGGGTGTTCGCTGCAGCAGTCCAGAAACAGGATGTTGCTCAGCAGCACCGGAATCTTCATCCCGCCGCTGCTCACCGTGATCTCCCGCGCGTCCCGCGTCAGACTGCGGCAGGCCTCGTCCATTCCCCGACACAGCTGATCGTATGCGACGGGCTTCGTCAGGTAGTAGGCCGCGTGGACCGCGTAGCTGTCCACCGCGTGAGTGAGGCTGGTGGTGAAGAAAATCAGCCGGCAGTCCGGGTCCTTCTCCCGGATGCGGCGGGCGGTGTCCATTCCGTTGAGGCCGCCCATGTAGATGTCCAGAAAAATGATTTGGAACTGTCCGGCGGAAAAGGCGGCCAGCAGGCTCTCTCCGCTGGAAAAGAGCGTGATCTCCTCCGCCAGCTGCCGCTCGGCGCAGTATTGCTGCACCTGCGCGCACAGCTCCGCCCGGTCTTCTTCCCGGTCGTCCACAATTGCAATGTGCATGGCGGCGTCACCTCCTGATAGCTGGCGCGGGACAAGGCCTGCGTCCGGTATTGACTGTGCTTATAACAATTCCATTTTTACACAGTATATCACGAATCTGCTTTTCACGGCAAGAAAATGCTTTTTGTCCTCCAAAAATTCTGCCTTATGACCGTCTGTGGTAGGATATTTGTGCAATATGATGATGGCTGCGGCTGAGAGGAGGGGCGGAGCTTGGAGCGGAAAGACGTTTTTCTGGAATCGAAGATCCAGACGCCGGCAGCGTCCCGGAATTTTTTGATCCGGGAGCGGCTGATCCAGCAGCTCAACGGAGCGCGGGAGAGGCTGGCGATCATCAGCGCCGGCATGGGCTATGGGAAAACCGTGCTGCTGACGCATTTCGCCAAGCGGTACCCCGACAAGTGCGCGTGGTATCACCTGGATCGCACGGACAACGACATCATGGTGTTCGTGGGATACCTGAGCCGTTCCGTCGCGCGGGTGGCGCCGGAGTTTGAGGTGGATTTCTCCCCCTATCTGCAAATGGAGCAGAACGAGGCGCTGGTGCGCAATCTGGCGCTGGATTTCGCCGAGTCCTTCCGTCTGCTGGGGGACCGGGAAATCTGTCTGGTGCTGGACGATTTTCAGGTGGTGGAGAGCGAGTGGGTGTTCCTTTTCCTCAACGTCCTGTGGGACAGCGATCACGGGGAGCTGCGGCTGTTTCTGTGTACGAAAAGTGCGCCGCCGGCCTTCTGCGCCAAGTATCTGATGGAGCAGCGGGCCGTGGTGATGGGGGCCGACAGCCTCTCCTTCAATCTGGAGGAGATCCGCCTGCTGGCACGGGATTATGCGGCGCCGGAGCAGCTGGATGCGGTGGCCCGCGCCATTCAGACCCGCATCGAGGGCTGGCCGGCGGGGGTCAGCTTTGCTCTGCTCTATTTCCGCCAGCAGCAGTGCCGCATGACGGAGCAGGAGCTGGAGCAGGCCTGCCAGCAGCGGTACCTGCAGGATTATTTCATGCATGAGCTGTTTCGCAAGCTGCCCTTTGAGCTGCAGCGGTTCCTGACCTGCACCTCCGTGCTGACCTACCTGCGGCCCGACGTGTGCAACGCGCTGGTGGGCATCGACAACGCGGCGGGGCAGCTGGCCTATCTGGAGCAGGAAAACCTGTTCATTCTGCGGCTGTCCGGCAGCGGGCGCATCTACCGCTACCACTCCCTGTTCCGCCACTTCCTCATCGGGCAGCTGCCGCCGGCCCAGCGGGTCCACCTGCTGGAGCAGGCCTCTGATTTCTATCTGCGGGCGCCGGAGAAGGCGCAGGCGGCGGAATATGCCATCGCCTGCGGCGACGGCGATCGGCTGCAGAGCGCCGTGGAGGCCGCCGGGCCCGAGGTGCTGGCCCGCGGCCAGTTGGATACGCTGCACCGCTGGCTGGAGGAGCTGCGGACACTGGGGACGGAGCCCTCGCCGGAGGTGCTGGTGCTGGAAGCGCAGTACCGGGAACGGACCGGTGACTGGCAGGAGGCGCTGGATCTGGCGGATCGGGCGGCGGCCCGGCAGCCCGAGGGCGGAGAGCGGTGCTGGATCGAGGCGCGGCTTGTTTGGGCGCGGGTGACCCGGGAGCAGGTCTCCGTGCGCAAAAGCCTGGAAATTCTGGACGAGGTCATGGGCCGGCTGGCTCCGGAGCGGGCGGCTCTGCGGCCCCTGCGCCGGCAGGCGGCGGAGCTGCGGATCTATGATCTGCTGGATCTGGGGGAGTTCTCCCCCGCCATGGAACAGGTGCTGGACGGTCTGGAAAAGAGCGCCCTGCGCAGGGACGCCGCGGAGCTGGCGTGGAACCGTGAGCTGGCGGCGCTGTGCTTCTTTGCCTCCGGGGACTACCGCCGGTCCGTGCGGATGTGCGTGGTGCTGGGAAGCGACGGCCCCAGCGGCGTGACCGGAGACCTGATGAATGTTTATCTGGCTCTCAGCGGCCGCGCCCGGCAGGCCCGGGAACGGATGAGCCACGCTGCGGAGGAACCGCCGGAGGGTGCGCCCTGCTTCACCTCGGAGCTGATGCTGCTGCGGATTCTGGTGGAGCGCATGGCGGCGCTGGAGGGCGGCGAGCAGCCGGGCACGGCGGGGGAGACGCCGCGTTCCCTTTGGGACGAAAACGTCTTGTGGAGCCGCTTCTCCGGCCAGCGGTCGGGGACGCTGATCCCCGTGCTGCGGCGGGCTCTCTCCGGCGAGGCTATGGATGCCGGCGAGGAGGAGGCCCTTTTCGCGCAGGATTCCCAGCGGTTTACCACCATGCAGGACGGAGCCCGCTGGCTGGCCGTCCGAAACGCGGTGCGGAGGGGAGACCGGCAGCGGGCGCTGGAGCTGTGCCGCCGCGCGCGTGCGGCACGTGCGGCGTGGTGCGGAGAAAACGGGGCGGTTCCCCGGCGGATCAACGCCTTTCTGGGATACATCGGGCTGGAGGAGGCGCTGCTTGCCGAACCGGCGGACGCGGCGGCGCTGATGGATCAGTGCGGCCCGTATCTGCTGAAGCATCGTCTCGTCTGTCCCGGCCTGACAAGGGAGGAGTCCCTTCGGGCGGATCGGCTTCTGGCCCATTACCAGACGGAGCCGCAGGCCCCGCTGACCCCGGAGGAGAGCGCGGAACGGAAGGGCCCGGCGCAGATCACGGTGAAGTGCTTCGGGCGGCTCCATGTGCTGCTGCCCGACGGACAGGAGCTGCACTGGAGAACGCGGAAGGCCGGAGAGCTGTTCGCCTATCTCTTTCATCTCTCCGGCGCGGCGGCGGACCGGGAGCAGCTCATCGACCTGCTGTGGCCGCAGGCCTCGCCGTCCAACGCCACCTCGCTGTTTCACACCAGCCTGTACAGCATCCGCAAGACGCTGGCGTCCTACGGACTGGACGGACTGTTTCAGCGGGAGCAGCACGGCTACCGCATGGAGATGAGCATGGTTTGCTCTCCCCGGCCGGCGGTGGACGCTCTGTGCCGGGGCGAGGAGGCGGAGGGAAAGCTGACGGAGCTGTACGAGGGGCCGTATCTGGAGGATGTGGAGGCCCCGTGGGCGGAGGACAGCCGCGCGTGGTATGCCGGCGCGTTCCTCCATGCCTGCCGGACGCAGGCCCTGCGCTGCATGGATGCGGGAGACTGCCCGACGGCGGCGGAATATCTGCGGGCGGCGGTGCGGCAGGAGCCCTACGACGAGGAGATCGCGGGACAGCTCATCCGCTGCTATGCCGCCATGGGCGAGACGCGGAACGCCATCGCCCAGTACAGCCGGCTGAAAACCACGCTGGCCGAGGAGCTGGACACGGAGCCCGGCGAGGAGATCCGGCGCATCTATGAGGAGTGCCTGCTGAAGCGTTTGAAAACGGGGAGGTCGACGGAATGAACGCAGAATGCGATGGCCGCGGGGCGGAGTGGCAGGACCTGCGGGCGTGGGGCGGACGGCTGCTCCGGACCGACGGAGCGGACGCTGCCCGCCGGGAGGCGGAGACGCTCTGGACGGACATGGAACGCCGGGCCGCACTGGATGCGGAGAAGGGGCGTTTCCGGCCTCTGGCCTATGTCGCCGCAGCCTTCAGCCTGAGCCGGTTTGCCCATCAGTGTCTGGCGCTGGCATTTCTGGCGCAGGCGGATGAGGACTTCGCCGCCGCCCTCGGCGGCGGGCTGAGCCCCCGGCGGGCGCTGCGGCTGCTGACGGGGCCGGGGCTGCCGCCTCCGGAGTGCCTGCGGGACCTGAGCGATTCGGGGCTGCTGAGCGCCTACTGTCTGGACCCGGAGACCGACGAACTGCGGCCCGCCGGGCGGATTGCGGAGTTTGTACTGGGAGAGGCGTGGGACGAGCCGGGGACGCCGGGCCTTTCCCTGCTGCTGCCGGAGCCGGAGGCCCCTGTGCCGGAGGCGCTGGCAGCGCTTGCGGAGAGGATGGACACGTTCCTGAACGGAGCCTCGGAACGGGTGACGTTTCTTTTGCAGGGGCGCACGGGAGCGGGCCGCCGCACGCTGGCCGGAGCCCTGGGTGCCCGGCGGCGGGAGCCGCTGGTGCTGGCCGACGGCCGTTTCCTTACGGGGGACGGGGCAGAGCCGTTCCGCCGGGCCGTCCTGCGGGAAGCCCTTCTGCAGCGCAGCCCCGTGTGCTTTACCGGGCTGGACGACGTTTTTACGGAGGCGGGGAGCGATCCCGCCTCGGCGCAGGCACTGGCCGAGCTGCTGCGGGAGACCGCCGCTCCGGCGGGCTTTTCTCTGCTGGCGTGCGGCGAGGGGCCGGTGCCGTGGGAGGAGCCGGCGGGCTGGCGGGCCGTGTCCGTGGTGCTGGGCCTGCCCTCTCCGGAGGAGAGCCAGCGGCTCTGGAGCGCGGCGCTGGCGGTCTATCCGCAGGCGGAGGCGCCGGACACGGCGGAGCTGGCGGGCAAGTATCGCTTCACGCCGGGGCAGATGGAGCGGGCCGCGGCGGACGCGGATGCCATCGCCCGCTGGCGGGGACTGCCGGGGCTGGACGAGGCCTGCCTGACGGAGGGCTGCCGCCGCCAGCTGCATCACGCGCTGGGGGATCGGGCCCGGCTGGTGGAGAGCGTTTTCACGTGGGACGAGCTGATCCTGCCGGAGACCTCCAAGCGGCTGCTGCGCAGCGCCTGCGATCAGGTGAAGCACCGGCCGAAGGTGCTGGATGAGTGGGGCTTCGGCCGCAAGCTGGCTTACGGCGCGGGGCTTTCGATGCTCTTCTCCGGCCCGCCGGGCACCGGCAAGACCATGGCGGCGCAGATCGTCGCGGGAGAGCTGGGACTGGAGCTGTACAAGGTGGATCTGTCCGCCGTGGTGAGCAAGTACGTGGGCGAGACGGAGAAAAATCTGGGCGAAATCTTCCGGGAGGCCGCCCGCAGCCAGGCCATCCTCTTTTTCGACGAGGCGGACGTCCTGTTCGGCAAGCGGACGGAGGTGAAGGACGCCCACGACAAGTACAACAACATGGAGGCGGCCTACCTGCTGCAGAAGATCGAGGAGTACCCCGGCATCAGCGTGCTGGCCACCAACTTCCTTCAGAATTTCGACGAGGCCTTCAAGCGCCGGCTGAAATTCATCATCGAGTTCCCCTTCCCGGACGCCGGGTACCGGCTGGCGCTGTGGCGGGCGGTGTTCCCCGCCCGGACGCCCCTGAGTCCCGACGTGGACTGGGAGTATCTGGCCCAGCAGTTCGAGCTCAGCGGCAGCGGCATCAAAAACACGGCGGTGAACGCTGCGTATCTGGCGGCGGGGGAGAACGCGGCGGTGGGGATGTCCCATCTGCTCACCGCTCTGAAGCGGGAGCTGATGAAAAGCGGAAAACTGCTGCGGCGGGAGGACTTCGGCGCCTACTACATGCTGGTGGAATAGGAGGGAGAGGCCATGGCGGAATTTGAATCCGAAAAAAAGAAGCCGCCGCTTTGGCGGACGTCCGAGGGGCGGCTGCGGGAATCCGCTCCCCGCCCCAAACGGGACGGACAGGACCACCTGACGGGCTATGAGCCGTCCGAACAGGAGGGCGCCCGCCGCCCGAGGGAGGCGGCGCGCCTCTCCGGCAGCTACGGGGACGTGGCGGTGGGCACCAACCGGAAAAAGGAGCTGACCATGGTGGTCTCCCGCCACCGCAGCCGGGAGGGCCCTGCCGCCCGGCGGGAGGAGCAGGTGCTTCGCTCCGGCAGCGCCCAGAAGCTGAATCTCTCGCGGGGGGAGTTCCGGGTCAACGCCCACGACAAAAAGCAGGGCGCGCTGGAGTACCGGGAGTCCCACGACAAGGCCTCCCGCTTTCTGCTGGACCGCTTCGGGGAGATGATGCGCACCCACCGCCCGGCGGAGACGGAGGAGCAGCTGCCGTTTCTGGATCGCCGCGGCGACCGGGAGGAGCTGAGGCGGCTGGAGAGCCGGGCTGTGGATCTCCGGGCCGGAGGCGGCCCCGGCGCCCGTGCAGAGCTGCGTGCCATTGAACGCCGCAAACAGGAGCTGCACCAGAGTCTCAGCGAAAAGGAGACGCAGGAGCGGCGGCTGCGGCTGACGCTGGAGCGGGCGCAGGAGGAATCCCGCCGCCGGGCCGGGGAGACGGAGACGGTTCCGTGGAACCCGCCGCCGGTCACCGAGGAGCCTCTGCCGCCGGGAGACGGCAAACCCGGAGCCGGGCAGGACGGCGCGCCGGAGAAGCCTGAGGCAAAATCTCCGGACGGGCAGACCGCTCCGGAGGAGCCGGCGGATGCCGAAACCGGCGGGACGGACGCGCCGCCGGCAGAAAAAGACGAAAAAAACGAATAATTTTTTCAAAAAGCCGTTCTGTTCAGAAAAATGCTCAGAGAACTGTTCAGAGACTGCTGTTATGATGAAGTCACAAAAGCGAGGTCTGTCCAAACTACTTTTTAGAAAGGGGGAAACCAGTTCGGGTATCGGGTACACCGAGACTGGGAAAAGTCATGGCTGAATATTTATCCCCGGGCGTCTACGTGGAGGAGTTTGAATCCGGCGGCACACCGATGGAGGGCGTCAGCACCAGCACGGCCGGCTTTGTCGGCCTGGCGGAGCGGGGACCGGTAGAGGGTCTGCCGCAGCTCGTCACCAATTTTGCCGATTTCAAGCGCACGTACGGCGGCTATCTGTCCGAGAGCGAGTTCGGAGAATACCGCTTTCTCGCCTATGCCGTGGAGCATTTCTTTATCAACGGCGGTTCCCGCTGCTTTGTGGCGCGGGTGGCCCCCGGCGATTCCAAGTGCTCCGTGGGCTGCGTCCCCACGCAGGAGCAGGCGGTGCTGAAATTCAGCGCCAAAAACCCCGGCATCTGGGGCGACAGCGTGCGGGTGGTTCTGTCTCCCGCCAGCAAGGCCAAGACCCAGATCCTTGAGATTCAGGATACACCCACCGGCAAAAAGTACCTCGTCAAAAACGGCGCGGGCTTCAACGCCGGCGACGTGGTGGCCTACACCGACAAAAAAGACGTGATCTACAACCGGGTGCTCAAGAGTCAGGACAATCTTCTGGAGTTTGCCGACGAGTTCGATGAGAGCGTGGTGGACAAGAACCTGCTCCCCATCAGAACCATCAGCACCTGCGAGTTCTCCGCCGAGGTCAAGTACGACGATCAGGTGGAGCTCTATGAGAACGTCTCCTTCAATCTGGAGGCGGCCAACTTCATCGCCAAGCGGATGGCAAAGTCCGATCTGGTGGAGGTGGAGTGCGGCGAGCTGCCGCAGGGCAGCACCCCGCCCTTTGCGGCGCTCTGCACGGACGACGAGCAGGCGCAGGTCGCGGTGGGCCTTGTGGGCGGCAGCAACGGCAGCGTTGCCAGCCTCTCCGCCACCGACTTCATCGGCGTGGACAACGGCGCCGGCAAGCGCACCGGCATTCAGGCGTTCCTGGACAACGACGTGGTGTCCCTGATGGCGGTTCCCGGCGTGGTGGATCCCAACGTGCAGCTGATGCTGGTGGCCCACTGCGAGAATCTGGGCAGCCGCTTCGCCGTGCTGGACATGCCGCGGGAGGCCCGCAAGGTGCAGGACATCATCAACCACCGGGACATCTTCGACTCCCATTACGCGGCCATGTATCATCCGTGGCTCCAGATTTTTGATCCGCTGGACAAGAAGAACATCGCCATTCCGCCCTCCGGCTCCATTCTGGGCATCTATGCCCGCAGCGACAACACCCGCGGCGTCCACAAGGCGCCTGCCAACGAGGTCGTCCGCGCCTGCGTGGGTCTGGACTGCCAGTTCAACAAGGGCGAGCAGGATATTCTGAATCCCAAGGGCGTGAACCTGATCCGGGCCTTCCCCGGACAGGGCATCCGCGTCTGGGGCGCGCGCACCGCCTCCTCCAACGCCAACTGGAAGTATGTCAACGTCCGCAGACTCTTCATCTTCATCGAGGAGTCCATCAAGGCCAACACCAACTGGGCCGTATTCGAGCCCAACGACGAGCAGCTGTGGGTCCGGGTGAAGCGCACCATCGACGTGTTCCTGACCGGCCTGTGGCGCAGCGGCTATCTGGCCGGCTCCGCCACTACGGACGCCTTCTTTGTGGACATCGGCCGAAGCACCATGAGTCAGGACGATATCGACAACGGCCGTCTGGTCTGCGTCATCGGCGTGGCGCCGGTGAAACCCGCCGAGTTCGTCATCTTCCGCATCACGCAGAAGACCAGCGAAGCCAGCGAGTAAGGATAAGAAGAAAGGAGTGCTTGCAATATGGATTATCCACATGGAAAATTCAGGTACCGCGTCGAGATCGACGGGCTGGATGCCGGCGGCTTTTCGGAAGTGACCGGGTTCGACGCCTCCATCGACGTGATGGAGTACCGCGAGGGCGACATGGTCCAGACGCCCTTTAAAATTCCCGGACTGAAGAAGTACGGCAACATCACCCTGAAAAAGGGCCTGACCGATTCCCTTGTGATGTACGAGTGGCTGATCACCGGCGTGGACGGCCCCGTGGACCGCAAGACGATCACGATCACCTCCCTTGATGAGTCCGAGCAGCCGGTGGCCTCCTGGCAGGTGATTAACGCGTGGCCCATCAAGTATACCGCCCCCGACTTCAACGCCACCTCCTCCGAGGTTGCCATTGAAACCATCGAGATTGCCCACGAGGGCATGACCCGCGTATCCTGAATGAATGAAGCGGCGGCTGGAACGCCGCAGGACAAGCTCCTGCGACGTCCCGGCCCGTCCGCATTTCCTGACGTATGGAGGCGTTTTCCATGAGCTTTGAAACGGAATTTCATTTCACCCTGCCCCGCGGCTATGTGGACGATTCGGGGATGCTGCACCGGGAGGGCATCATGCGTCTGGCCAACGCCGGAGACGAGATCCTGCCCCTGCGGGACCCGAGGGTTCAGCAGAACCCCGCCTATCTCACCGTGATCCTGCTGGCCCGCGTGATCGTCCGGCTGGGCTCCCTTCCGGCGGTGGATACCAAGATCGTGGAGAAGCTGTTCACCGCTGATCTGGCCTATCTGCAGGATCTCTACCAGCGGATCAACTCCATGGAGGCCCCGGTCTACAAGACCGTCTGCCCCCACTGCGGCGAGGAGATCGAGGTGCCCATAAATTTTCAGGAGGCCGGACAATAGAGACCTATCCGGCGGACAAGATCTTCCAGGAGACCGCCTTTCTGGGCTACTATCTGCACTGGAGCCGGGAGGAGGTTTTGAGCATGAACCATCTGGAACGGCTGCGCTGGTGCCGGGAGGTCTCCGGTATCAACAGCAAGCTCAACAATGAGGACAAGCCCGAGAACATCTTCGAGCGAATCTGAGTGAGGAGGGAAACGTATGCCGGACGCAAGATCACTGGCCCAGACCAAAAGCCGGCGGGAGGCGCAGAAGAAGCCGTCCGCCGTGCCGCCGCTGGTGGGCAATCAGTATTTCCGCGTTTATTTCGGCTCCACCCTCATCAGCTTCAGCCGGGTGAGCAATGTCCAGCGATCCTCGGAGCATGAGGATCTGGCCGAGGGCGGTCTCAACGACTACCTGCACGTTCTGACAAAGCCGGGAACCCAGAGCGGGACGCTCACCTTTGAAAAGGGCGTGGCGGCGGACGAATCCGCCATCAGGATCATGCGGGCGCTGAAGCCCGGCACCCGCGTCAGCGTGCTGACCACCATTACCCTGTACAGTCAGGACACGGGAAAGTGGAAGCCCGTGCGCTCATGGGGCTTCAACGATGGAATGGTCACCCGCTGGGAGCTGGGCGAGCTGGACGGCATGGGCAACACGCTGGCCATCGAAAAGCTGGAGATCTCCCACGCGGGACTGGTGGAACTGGAGGTGTGAGCCATGCTGAAAGCGCGCACGCTGCCGCCGCCGCGGCGCATGGTCTCCGCTGCCGGGAACCGTCTCGGACGCATCCCGCGCCTGCGGGACGCCGGAGCCGCGGCATTCTCCCGGACTATCCGGGAACAATGGGGCGCGGGCGATGAGAGCGGGCTCTACCCCGAGGCCTCGCTGGTTTTCCGGGAGGAGGATCAGCCGGCGGAGGCACAGGCCGCCGCCGATCTCCATCTGACGCAGTTCACGCTTCGGCTGCTGATCCAGCTCAGCGAGACCGTGAACCTGACCAGGACCTCCGCAGTCACCATGGAGCTTCACAGCCTGCAGCGCAGCGTCGCCTCCTGCCTCACCGCGCTGGAGACCCGGAACCGGGAGAGCTGCCGGGAACTGCGGACGCTGCTGGTTCGCCTCAGCGCAGCCTCTCCGCAGGAGAAGCCGGGAAACCGCTCCGCCGCGGAGGAAGTCCGCACCGTCCGGGAGACGGCGCGGCGCTGGCTGACAGAACTTTCCGCCCCACGGGCCGCCCTGCCCGTCTCCTCTTTCCCAGAGATTCCTGCGGGCCTGACAGAGCGGAGAAACGCTGCCCCGCAAGCGACGCCGGGCCGGGACAAAAATGCCGCCCCGCAAGCGACGCCGGGCCGGGGCGAAAACACCGCACAGCGGGCGCCTGTTCCTTCGGACGGAGTGCCCGCCGGAACGGACGAACGCAGATTTTCCCCAGTGGGGCCGGCCCTGCCGCAGCCCCATACATACGGATTTCCCCGGAGCCGCCCGCTGTGGCGGACGCTGACCGCGGCGGGGGACCTGACGGCGTACAGCCATTTTCAGGAGCCGGCAATCAGCCGGAGCCGGGCGCTGGACACCGTGCGGAATCGCTTTGTTCAACTGATCTCCGCTGCGCCCCGGACTGAGCGGGAGCTGGTCTGGCAGGCGGCGGAGCGGGAACTGATCCACTTTTCATCCGCGGCCGGAAGCATGGCCGCGCACACGCCGGAAACGCTGGCCCAAGGCCTGCGCGGCGGTACAAACGAGGAATTTATCCGTCTGCTCCGCACAGTGGAGCAGCGGCTGCAATCGCCGGAGCCCCTGCGGGAGCTGCCTGCGGCTGCGGCGCGGCGGGAGGAGCTGGCACAGACGGCGGCTCCCGCTCTGACGCTGCTGGCCGGGGCGCTGGCCGTCAGGCCGCTGGATCGCGGAGGGCTGCTGGCGTCGCTCCGGAGCTGTCCGGAGCCGGTTCGCAGAGCCTTTCTGCGGCTGAGCGAGGAGAGCGGCGCGTTCGCCGAAAATCCGCAGCTCCAAAGAGCCGCCATGTCCGCGGGAACGCAGCTGTCCCGCCTGACGCGGGAGAGCACCGTCCGGGAGCTGAAGCGGCTGGAGCGATGGACAAGGGAACTGGGGACGGCTGTCCCGAAAGCGGAAACCGCGTCCGTGCTGCGGACCTTTTTCCGGGAAATTCACCGCGAGGAGAGGCTGACGGCCCAGCTGGCCGCTGTGCCGGGCCCGGAGCGGCAGCTTCTGCTGCGGGAGCTCCTCTGGGAGCGGAACGGTTCGGAGCGCCGGGGATCATGGGAACAGCCCGGCCTTGCCGATGCGCGCCGGCTGGTCTATCTGCTGGAGACCTGTTCGGAATCCGAGCAGCAGGCCGTTCTGCGGGCTGCCGGCACCGGACGGAAGAATCTGCGGGCGGCGGAGGGGCTGCCGGAGCTGTTTCGGCGGGAGATCCGGCAGCATGCACTCCCGGAGATGGTCCCGTGGGGGCCGCGTCGGGAAATCCGGCGGTCGGAGACGGGGGCTCCCGGCGGGAGCGTATCTCCGGCGGGACGGCTTCTGCCGCGGCAGATCAGAAAATCCGGAGCGCCGGAAACGCCGCTGCTCCTTCTGTCTCCGCCTCTGAACGGGCGGGAATCCGGCGAAACGGGGGTTCCCGTGCCGCCGGCAGACGTGACGATGGAGTTTTCCGCCCCGCGGGCAGGCGGCTGGCGGGAGCGGCAGGAGCGATTCATTCAAAAGCTGCAGGAGAGGACGGAGGAACTTTTGGAGCCGTCCGTATTCCGGACGGGGACTCCCTCGGGACTTCCGTCCGACCGGAGCCGCGGCGGGGAGACGACACCGGACGCCGCGTATTCCGGCGGAGGCGTTTCCTTGCGGTATCTGCAATCGGAGAACAGGAACAGCCGCCCGGCGGCAGGCGAGAGCCGTGTTTTCTCCGGATCGCCGGAGACATCTTTCGCGGAAAAGACCTCTTCCGGCGCCGCCCGCGCCCGCGCGGAAACACTCCGCGGAACGGTGCTGAGGGCAGCGGAGAAGCAGCGGCTTTCCGGACTTGCGCCGGAGCCGGGCATCCCGCCCCGGAGCCCATCCGGCCCCGCGGCCGGAAAACCCCGGGAGGCCGTGTATCCGGAGCAAAGCGAGGTGCTGCGGCTGAGCGGCCTGCGAGGCGGATCGGAGGAGACGGCGCGGAGAAGCGAGAGTGAAATCACCGTCACTTTTCCGGCCGCCCGCAGGGGAGCGGCCCCGCTCCGGCAGACAGGCGGCCCTGCCGCCCTGCTTGCTCGGATGGAAAATCGACTCGCCCTGCCTGCGGCGGATCGGCCCGTCTCCCTGAAAAGAGGCGGCGCAGGTTCTGCGAAGAAATCCGCCGTTAGCCGGAAGAGCGGCAACGGCGCACCGGGGACAATGAGCGACGAGGAGCGGCCCGGAGAGGGCCATCTGATACAGTACGGGGCCGGACGGCCCCAAATCGGCTGGGAGCAGGGCCCGGGAAACGAATTTCCGACGCTGCAAAGCGGCTTTGCGCCGCAAGGGACGGGCTTTCTGCAGGACCGGCTTGCGCGGAAACCTTTGCCGGCGCTGGACAGAACGGCGTCAGGGGGGACTGCGCCGGGCGCGTCAGGCGCGAACACGGCACTCGGCCGGCAGGCTGCGAGCGCAGCGCCCGGCCGGCAGGCTGCGAACACGGCGCCCGGACGGCAGGCTGCAAATGCTGCGGTGCTGCGTGTCCCCGCAAAGATGGGACTGCGGATGGAGCGGACGAACCAATTCCCGGCCGTCGCCGATTTTCCCGTATTTGCCAACGCGGCTCTGCGGACGCCGGCCCTGAGAGCGGCGGCCCTGAGAACATTGCAAACCGACAGAACGCCGGCTCTGAGAGTGCCGCAAACCGGCAGAACGCCGGCAGCGCCGGCAGGGCTCCGGCAGGCGCAGCACCCCTTCTATCGGGAGGCCGAGCTGGAGCTGCGGCAGCGGAATACCGCTGCGGCCCGACAGGAGTCCATGCCCGTGGTGGGCGGCGAGCTGCCCCACACCCGCGAGATTCGTCAGCTGCACCGTCAGGCGCAGGAGCAGCAGCAGACGATCACCGGCCAGCGGGAGGACATCGGCAATCTGAAGGCCCAGATGGAGCGGCAGGAGGCGCTGGTCAAAAGCGCCATGAGCCGCGCCGCCGTGCCTCCGTCGGAGAATCCCGGAGAGGTCCGGCGGCTGGCAAAAGCGGTGATGAAGGAAATGGAGGGCCAGCTCCGGCTGGAGCGCCAGCGGCGGGGCATGACCTGACGGCATTGAGGGGAGGCGGACGCAATGGCTCTGGAAAAAGCAAAACTCATGGTGGAAAAGGAACGGGGCAGCGAGACGATCCGGGTTCAGTTCAATCCGGCGGAGTACAATCTCAGCGGCGGCGCCAACTATGCGGAGAAGAACATCCCCGGTTTTCCGGGGCCCATCACCCAGTATGTCTCCGGCGCGGCCTCCACCCTGAGCCTCTCCCTGACCTTCGACACCTATGATACGCCGGAGAACGGCGTGCGGCCGGTGCAGTCCGGAACGGCGGTGACGGCCATGAAGCCCCACAAGCCCACGGACGTGTCTCTGCTGACGAAAAAGGTTGCCAGACTCACCGAGATCGACGGCAGCCTCCACCGCCCGCCCACCGTGACCTTCGCGTGGGGCGCGCTCCACTTCAAGGGCGTGATCACGGACATCCGCCAGACCTATACCATGTTCATGCCCAACGGCATGCCGGTGCGGGCGCGGGTGGAGCTGACGTTCAAATCCATTGTGGATGTGGCCAACAAAAAGAGGGAGAACCCGCTGGAATCCCCGGACAGAACCAAGTATCGCACCGTTCATGAGGGGGAGCATCTGTGGAATTTCGCCGTGCAGGAGTACGGCGACGCCGAGCTGTGGCGGGTGATCGCACGGGAAAACGGGCTGATGAACCCTCTGGACATCCGGCCGGGTCAGATCATCAAGCTGCCGGCCCTCTGAAACTGGGGAAAGGAGACGCGCCATGGGCCTGATGGACGGCACCTATGCCTACTCTGCGCTGGTTCGCAAGTACGCCCAGTTCCGCGTCCCCGCCTGTCGGCTGACGGTGGATGGCCGGGAGCTGTCCGGCGTGGGCGTGGAGCGCGTCAGCGCCACTCTTTCGCTGGAGGGTGCCTCGGCGGTGAGCTTTGAGGTTTCCGGCGCCTATGACCGCAAAAAGAGCGGGTTCCGTCAGGAGGTCAAGAACCGGCTGAAGCTGGGAGCGCGGGTGAGCCTGTCGCTGGGCTATGGCTCGACACTGACGGAGATATTTCAAGGGTATATCAGCGGCGTGGGCGTCAACTTTTCGGATCTGCCGACGCTTTCCATCACCGCTATGGACGTGCGGCGGCTGATGATGGAGGGGTCCAGCCGGGAGGTGGTTCACACCGTCACCAGCTACTCCGCCGCCTTCGAGGAGGTCATGCAGAAGTACAGCGTTCTCTGCCCCAGCCGGGAGGTGGACGCCACCGACAGCAAGGAGATCACCCAGATCGTCCAGCAGACCTCCGACTACGATTTTGTGACGGGCAATCTGGCCCGCAAGGCCAACCGGGAGTTTTTCGTGCTGAACGGCAAGGCATACTTCCGCAAAAAGGGGAAGGTGAAGGCCGCCGTCACCACGCTGACGTGGGGCGAGAGCCTGCTGTCCTTCTCCCGCAACTCCCTCTATCAGAATCTGAAGATCACCGTCATCGGCTTTGACCCGGCCTCCGACAAGCCTGTTACGGCGCAGGTCACCGGCAAGGCCAGCGACGCACAGAAGACCGTGGGCGCCCAGCATGAGGTAGTCATTGCCGACCCGGACGCGCAGGAGGCGGCCAAGGCGAAAAAGCGGGCGGAAAAAGAGGCGCAGGAGCGCCGCCGCCGGGCCCAGACCGGTTCCCTGAGCTGCATGGGCCTGCCGGAGCTGGTGCCGGGGCGCTTTGTGAGCGTGAAAGGGCTGGACAGCGAGCTGGACCGCGACTACTACATCCGGGAGGTCCGGCACGAGCTGGGCAGCGACGGATTTTCCACCTCGGTGGAGATTGGAGACTGGAACTGATGGGCCTTTATGACGAGCTGTACGACCAGAACGGCGCCAACAGGGAGCGGCGGATGTTCAGCGTCACCACCGGCAAGGTGGTGAAAAACTGGGACAGCAAGCACCCCGGCATGGTGCAGGTGGAGCTGTTCCTGTCCGAGAGCGGCAAAAACCGCACCGACTGGGTGCGGGTGGCCCAGCCCTATGCCGGCAAGGAGCGGGGAATCTACTTCCTGCCGGAGGTGGGGGACGAGGTGGTGCTGGCCTTCAACGAGGGAGACAGAGATCACCCCATCGTCATGGGAAGCCTCTGGAGCCAGCCCAACGCTCCCCCCAAGGGCGCGCCGGGGGAGAAGAACGAGATCAAGACGCTCCGCACACAGGGCGGAAATGAGCTTACCTTCTCGGACAAAAAGGACAAGGAGTCCATCCGGCTGCGGACCAAGGGCGGACTGACCGTGACGCTGGAGGACGAGTCCAAGACCATCACCATTCGGGACGGAAACAAAAAAAATCTGCTCACCATCGACGGCAAGAACGGCGCCGTGACCATCAAGGCATCCAAAAAGCTGGTGCTGGACGTGGGCAGCGGGACGCTGACGCTGGACGGTCAGGGCAAAAAGGCCACGCTGAAGATGGGCACCATCCAGATCGAGGCGGGCCAGAGCCTGACGCTGAAGGGTCAGAACGTCAAGCTGGAGGGCAGCATGGCCGCCCTGAAGGCCTCCGGGAACATGGAGGTCAAGGCCGGCGGCGTGCTGACACTGAAGGGCGCCATGGCGAAGATCAACTGAGGGGGGCTGAGAGATGGAATACCGGGATACGGCGCGGGAATTTCTGGGCGAGGGCTGGCGGTTCCCGGTGGGGGTGGACCCCGCCACGGGCCGGCTGTGCGGCGCCCGGTCGGAGGAGGACATTCAGCAGGCCGTCCGCCTGATCCTGATGACGGGCAAGGGCGAGCGGATGATGGAGCCGGAGTTTGGCTGCGATCTGCGCCGCTACCTCTTTGGGACGGTGGACTATACCACCCGCGCAGAGCTGGAGCAGGAGGTACGTCAGGCCCTGATCCGCTGGGAGCCCCGCATCACCGACGTCGAGGTGCAGGTGGAGGAGGGCGGCGAAAACGAGAGTCTGCTGGTTCGCATCGCCTATGTGGTGCGCGCCACCAACAACCCCTATAATCTGGTCTATCCCTTCTACATCAACGAGGGACTGGAGAGCTGAACGACGGCTGTGAGGGCCGGAAAGGAGAGCGGCTATGGGCATACCGGAGATTGATCGCCGGACGAAGGAGGACATCCTCCGCGCGATTGCCGCCAAGGCTGCAGCGTATACGCCGGAGTGGCGCTATGACCGGGAGAACCCCGATCTGGGCGGCGCTCTGGCCGCCGTCTATGCGGAGCTCTTTGCCCAGACGCTCAAGCGGTTCAACCGGGTGCCGGAGAAAAACATGGCCGCCTTTTTTGACCGCATGAACATCCGGCTGCTGCCGGCTCTGCCGGCAGAGGGCTTTGTCCGCTTCGGACTGGCCGGCTCCGTGGAGACGGGAGAGGAGGTTCCCGCGGGAACGCCTCTGCTGGCCGACGCCCAGAGTGAGGAAAGCGGCACCGCCGTCTTTGAGACAGCGGACGACGTGTTTGTAACCCCGGCGGAGCCCCGGCAGATTTTTACCGTCTGCGGCGCCGCCGATGCCATCGTGCGCTGCTTCGACGGACGGAGCGAAACCCGCGAGCCCTTCTGCCTGTTCGACCTGCGGGCCGAAAATCTGCAGCGTCACGCGCTGTATCTGGCGCAGGAGGCCGTGCTGGATGTCACCGGCGGCGCCGCGATCACCGTGGAGCTGACGCCGGGACATCAGCGGGATCTGCCCGGCGAGGTGGGCCGGGCGCTGACGGACCCGGCCAGAGCCGTCTGGGAGTACAGCTGCGGCGGGAGCTGGCAGAGCTTTTCCGCCTGTACGCTGGAGGGCAGCCGCGTCCGTCTGGAGCTGGAGGAGCGGAAGCTGCCGGTGACGGCGGCCCGTCAGGAGGGACTGGAGGAGCGGCGCTGGCTGCGGCTGCGGCTGCTGCCCGGCGCACGGGTGCCCGACATCGCCCTGCGCCAGATCCGCGTCTCCGCCGAAAACCGCGGGCTGAAGGCCACGCAGGTCAACGCCTCCGGCGCCGATCAGGACATTCACCAGTTCTTCCCCTTCGGGGAGCGGCTGGGCCTGTTCGACGAGGTATATCTGGGCTGCGGCGAGGCACTGAACAAGCGGGGCGCCGAGCTGGAGATGACCTTCAATCTGGACTTCGTGCCCGTGCCGGTGGACTACACCCCCGGCGACGTGCCCATCAACTGGAAGCTGGTGATGAAAAAGACCGACTTTCAGGTGGACGAGGAGTACGACATCACCGTGGAGGAGGTCCTGTGGGAGTATTTCAACGGCAGCGGCTGGGCCCGCCTTTTCCCGGACAGCCGGGAATCCGACTGCTTCCGGGCCAGACGGGGCGCGCTGGGTCAGCGCAGAACCATCCGGTTCCGCTGCCCGGAGGACATTCAGCCGGTGCTGGTCAACGCGGACACGGGCTATTTCATCCGGGCCCGCATCCTGAAGATCAACAACCTCTATAAATTCAAGGGCAACTACATCGTCCCCCTGATAGAGGGACTGCGATTCGCCTATCGCTATCCCGACCGCGGCCGCCTGCCGGAGCTGGTGCTTTGCGAAAACAATCTGGAGCCCCAGCTGCTGGAGAACGCCTTCTTCCGCGGCGGCAGCGCCGTCTTTACGCCCTTCTCGTTTTTGAAAGAGGAACAGGCGGCGGTCTGCTTCGGCTTTGACGCGCCGCCCTCCGGCGGGCCGGTGAAGCTGCTCCTGATGCTGGACGAGCCCCTGCGGGAAAGACCGGGCCGCCTGCGCTGGGAATACCGCGGACAGCGGGGCTGGGAGAGCCTGAACGTGGTGGACGAGACGGAGAATTTCCGCCAGACCGGCATCCTCACCATGATGAGCGCGGGCGAGTTTTCCCGCGCCCGGCTGTGGGGAGAGGATCTGTTTTGGGTTCGGGCCGTGGACGAGGAAGGCCGCTACGGAAACAGGGAAACGCCGGCCCAGCTGCCCCGCATCGCCGGAATGTATATGAACGCGGTTCGGGTGCGCAATGTGGAAACTCAGCCTCCGGAGCGGTTTTTCATCGAGCCGCAGGAGAAGAATTTCACCTGCCGTCTGCTCCGCTCCCGCGTCTGGCGGGCGGAGGTCTGGGTGAACGAGATTGAGACGCTGTTTCCCGCCCAGATGGCCGCACTGGAGAAAACCGACGGCTTCCGCCCTGTGCGGGACGCCGCGGGCATTCTGCGGGAGGCGTGGGTCCGCTGGGAGGAGCGGGAGGACTTCGCTCTTTCCGGCCCCGGCGACCGGCACTATACGCTGGATCGCGGCGAGGGCGTCGTCTGCTTTTCGGACGGCGTCAACGGACGCATCCCGCCTTCGGGCCGGCAGGAGACCGTGGAGGTGGACTATGTCACCGGCGGCGGCAGCGCGGGCAACGTGGCGGCGGGGGCCGTCAACCGCTCCAGCCGGGCGCTGGGCGTGGTGGGGCTGGTGGAGAATCCCCGGCCCACCGCCGGCGGCTGCGATCAGGAGACCTTTGCGCGGGCCGTGCGCCGGGGCGGCGAGTCCCTGCGTCACGGAGGCCGGGCCGTCACCGCTTCGGATTTTGAGGCGCTGGCGCTGGAATCCACCCGGAACATCGTCCGGGCCCGCTGCTATCCCAACCGGGACGATCAGGGCCGGCGGAGACCGGGCTGGGTAACGCTGGTGGCTGTGGTGAAGGATTTTTCCCAGGGCAGGGATCTGTTCCCCACCGTCCGCGGTCAGGTGCACAGCTACATCGTTGCCCGCTGCGGCGGCGAGGCGGCGGCTCTGGAGCATTTCCATGTGGTGCAGCCGCAGTTTCTGGAGCTGTGCGTCAAGGTGGAGCTGACGGTGCGGAGCTTCAATCAGGTTTTCGGGGTCCGGGAGGAAGTCCGGCGGCGGCTGGACGCGTTTCTGGACCCGCTGACGGGAAATTTCGACGGAAACGGCTGGGACGTGGGCCACATTCCCAACGTCACCCAGCTGCGCAACTGTCTCAGCGGCGTGCGCGACGTCCGGTTCCTCCGGACCGTCACCGCCACCGCATGGGCCGAGACCGGCTTCGGCCGAACCGAGGCCGACCTGGGGGAGCTGGGGGAGCATCTGTTTGCCCTGCCCCGCAGCGGCCGGCACGAGATACGCATTACAGTGGAGGGCTCCGCTGACGGGAGGTGACGCAGATGCTGCCCATTCCATCTCTGGACGACGAACGGTTCCGGGAGATCGCTGAAAACGCGCGGAACATGATCCCCATGCTCTGCCCGGACTGGACGGATTTCAACTACCATGACCCCGGCATCACCTTTCTGGAGCTGTTTGCCTTTCTGAAGGAGAGCCAGCAGTATCATCTGGATCAGATCGGCCCGGCCCAGCGGAGCAAGTACCTCAAGCTGCTGGGCATGACCCGCCGGCGGCGGACGCCGGCGCGGGTACAGGCCGCCGTCACAGGCCCGGAGAGCGGGACGCTGCTCCGGGGGACGCGGCTGCTGGCCGGAGACATTCCCTTTGAGACGGAGCGCACCGTCCGCTTCGGCGGAGGCCGCCTGCGGGGCGGCTTTGCCGAGGACGGCGAGCAGCGCACGGAATTTGACGCGGACGCCTATGCCGAGGCAGGCAAGCTGCAGCTGGAGATTTTCGGACGGGAGGCCCGTCCCGGCGCGGCATGGTATCTCCGCTTCGACGGCCCTCTGCCGGACCCTGTCCGCCTGTGGCTCTGGCTGCGGCAGGACTGGGACGTGCCCCGGAATCCGCCGGAGCAGGGGCCCTTCACCCCGCTTTCGGACGTGGTGTGGGAATACCTGAGCAAAGACGGATGGAAAGAACTGACGGCTGAGGACGAGACCCGGGGGTTCCTGTTCACCGGAGCGGTGACGCTCCGGGACGGCGGCAGCGGCTGCTCCGCCCGGGAGGCCGGGCGGGACGATCTGCCCGACGGCTGGTATCTTCGCGCCCGGCTGGCCGGGGGCTGCTGCGATGTTCCGCCGGTGCTCACAGGCCTGAGCGACGCGCTGGTGCCTGCCGTCCAGCGGGAGACGCTGGCCTCCTGCGCCATGAGAAGCCCGGCGGACGGCATCCTGCGGGACGACGGCGCGCTGGCCGCGGCGGGCGAGTATGAGGCGTATCTGCCCGAACCCGGCGGGCTGTGGCGCAAAACCGGGGAGGTCCGGCGGGAGCCGGACGGCGCGGACGGGACGATATTCCGCCTTCCCGAAGGCGCGGAGCAGGTTCTGCTGCTGCTCTGGCGGGAGGAATTTGCCCCGGAACGCCCCGCGGGACGGGGCAGCGGGTTCCCCGGACAGACGGTGGAGCTGGACCGCAGGGGACAGATCTGCGAGGATTTTCAGCTGCTGGTTGCGGAGCCTGACCGGCCGGATGTCTGGCGGCTCTGGGAAAAGGTGGAGGATTTCGACACCTCCGGCCCGGAGGACTGTCACTATCTGCTGGATGAGGAGGCCGGGGTGCTTCGCTTCGGAGACGGCATCCACGGACTGGCCCCCGAGGGGGAGATGCTGATTGCCGGCGAGGCCGTCACTCTGGCCGAGGCCGGAAACGTCAAGGCCGGACGGCTGGAGGCGGCGGAGGACGGCGCCCCGGACAACCTGACCGTGGGCAACCCGGACAACGCCTCCGGCGGCTGCGGGCGGGAGAGCGAGGAGGCCTGCTTCCTGCGCTGCCGCCGCGCCCTGCAGGAGACCAACCGGGCGGTGACCGACCGGGATTATGAGGAGCTGGTGCGGGGAACGCCGGGACTGATGATCTCCAACTGCAAGGTGGTGCCTGCCAACCGTCTGCCCCGGCAGGACGGCAGCCTGCGGGAGAACTGCGTGACCGTGGTGGTGGAGCCCTTCTCACTGAAGGAAAGCCCCGCGCTGAGCCCGGCCTACGCGAAAAATATCCGCCGGCGTCTGGACACCCGGCGGATGCTGGGCACGGAGGTCGTGCTGCTCTCGCCGGAGTATGTGGACATCGCCGTTTACGCGGAGATTCTGTCCCAGCCGCAGTATGTGGACGCCAGAGAGCGTATCCGCGCCGCGGTGGAGGCCTATTTCCGCCGGGGGTGGGAGTTCGGAGCCCCGGTGCTGTACAGCGAGCTGTACGGCATCATCGATACGCTGGACTGCGTGACGGGCGTGGAGGCGCTGACCATTGACGCGCAGGGCAAGGGCATCACCCGCAGCATCGGCGGCGACGTGGTGCTGCCCTACAACGGACTTGCGGTGCTGCGCAGCGCCGACTTTCAGGTGCGGCCTGCGGAATGACGGGAGGTGAGGGCGATTGAAGCCGTCACAGAGCTATTTCGTATTCAATAAGGAGGCGGATTACCGCCGGGGCTGGGGAGACAATCTCCGCCTCACCGGCAGCGGCATCCGGGCGGACAGCCCGGCCCGGCCCGGCGTATTCTGGTCCCGGCTGCTGGACTGCGGGGAAAAGGAGACCGTCTGGCACCGCATGACCATGGACAGCCGAAGTCTGGGCGAGGCCTCGGTCCGCTTCTCCTTCTACTGCAGCGAGAGCCGGAATGCAGTCTGGCAGGGAAGAAACCGGGATCTGGACGAGCTGCTCCGCAGCCCGGACCTCACCGACGAGGATCGCCGGACGCTCAGCGCCCCGGCTCTGGCGCGGACCGCGCTCAATCCCACGGATATTCTGCTCCACGAGCTGCGGGGCCGGTACGTCTGGTTCCGGGCGGAGCTGCTGCCCGGCGGCGGGGAGACTCCGGAGATCGGCAATCTGCGGCTCCGCTTCCCCCAGGAAACGTGGCTCCGCTATCTGCCGGAGGTCTATCAGGCCGATCCGGCGGGCAAGGATTTTACGGAGCGGTTTCTGGGCATCTTCCAGTCCCTCTGGGACGATCTGGACGAGGAAATCCGCGGCGTGGCCCGCTGCTTTGACCCCGACGCCGTAGGCCGGGAGTATCTGGAGTGGCTGGCCGGCTGGCTGGACGTGGAGGATGTCTACCTCTGGACGGAGGAGCAGCTGCGCACGCTGGTGCGCCGGGGAATGGAGCTCTACCGCATCCGGGGCACCCGGCAGTATGTGTGCGAGATAGTGAAGCTCTATACGGGGCAGGAGCCATGGGTGGTGGAGCACAGCGGAATCGAGCCGTTTTTTGCCGACGCGGGGCAGGCCGCCGTGCTGAAGGAGCTGTACGGCGAGAGCCCCTACATGGTGACGCTGGTGCTGGACAGCTCCGCGCTGGAGAGCAGCGACGCGCACCGGGCCCTGCTGCACGTCATCGACAGCGCCAAGCCTGCGTGGATTGAGGTCAATCTGGTGGTGCTCAAGCCGTATATCTTTCTGGACAAGTACAGCTATCTCGGCATCAACAGCGCGCTGAACCGGTACCGGCCGCTGAATCTGGACGGCTATTCGGCCCTGCCCTTCACCGGGCTGGGCGGAGACTCCCATAACATTTCATGAGAAGGGGCGGAGAAGACCATGAAAAATCTGAAATATTTTCCCTTTGAACGCAGCCGCTATTTCTATGGAAAGCTGCTGACGGTGAACGATTTCGAGACCGAGCAGAAATACATGAACGACAAGCGGCGGATGGTCAACCGCTTCCTCCACGGCAGCGGCGTGGTCTGCGGCATGAACGTGGTGCGGGTGGACGACCGGACGGTGTCGGTGGAAATGGGTCTGGCGCTGGACTTCGCCGGGCGGGAGATCGTGGTGGACACCCCCGTGATCCGGAAGCTGGACATGATCGAGGGCTACGACGACACCGCCGCCGAGGACGGCTACCTGTACCTGTGCATTGAGTACGCCGAACGGGAGATCGAGCCGGTCCACAGCATCGCCGGCGCGGGAGCCCACGATACCGGAGAGGTGGAAAACAACAAGTACGCCGAGGGGTATCGTCTGTTTTTCACCACGCAGGAGCCGGAGAGCGAGGGCTTCACGGTGGAAAACTACTATCAGGATACCAAGACCGTCTACTGGGGCAACGGCATCCGCATCAAGCAGAGCCTGCGCCGGTTCATTTCCTCCGGACAGCCCGCGGTGCTGAGCGTCACCGTGGAAAACATGGGTCAGCAGCAGCCCTTTGCCTTCGACTACGATCTGGCGCTGACCTGCCTGCTCAGCGAGGGACAGGAGAAGCTCCACGTCCGCTTCGACGAAAAGGAGTTCCCCAAGGCCGGGCGCTATCGGCTGGACTTTCCTCTGACGGCACTGGACGTGAAAGACGCCGAGGGCGGCGCACAGGTGGTGTCCGACAGTCTGAAGCTGCTGGTGGGCGGAAAGCCCGTCACGGCGGCAGCGGCCGGCGGGTGCGCCTGCCGGGTGTCCGCGGGCAGTGCGGACCGGGCCATGATCGGCCAGTATTACCGCACGGCCATGGAGGACATCGTGCGCAATACCTATCAGCAGAGCATCTACCTTGCGAAGATCGCGCTCATCAAGGCGGGGCCCTCCTGCTACATCGAGGCGGTGGAGAATATGCCCTTCCGCCAGTATGTGTTCAACGGCACGCTGGCCGCCGCCATGAACGACATCACGCTGGACAGTCTGGATCAGCTGCGCCGGACGCGCTCCGGCGGCGAGACGGGCCGTCCCGCCCAGTCTGCTCCGGCGGCTGCGGCGGTGCGCACGGTGAACGCCGGTTCCGTGGTAATCAAGCTGGGCATCGGCGGCGCCGAGGGCCAGCGGTTCTTCTCCGAGGAAATTCCTCACGGTCTGGGACTGGGCCCCGTCCACGTCAATCTGGCCATGGGCTGGGATGTGGGGGACGACGTGCCCATCATCTGCGGCTCGCCGGAGATTTTCGACGAGCAGGGCGGCGAGGTCAAGGGCGAGCTGGCGGCAAAGGTGAATCCGGCCTCCGGAACCTTCGTGATCGGCCTGCGGCTCATCGCCGCCACCTCCGCGTGGCAGGCGCGGGTATACTGGACGGCCTATCGCGACGCACGGGAGAGCGTGCTGGATCGGGAGCAGCGCCGCCTGTTCCTGCGGCCCGACGTGTGCGAGCTGGAGGTTCGCGGCACCCAGTATTTTCAGGCGATCTTCGAGAATGTCTCCGATCAGCGGGTCAAATGGAGCGTCAAGGAGCCGCAGGGCGGAGAGATCAATGAGAACGGCATGTACACCGCGCCCAACACGGCGGGCGTGTACGAGGTGGTGGCCGAGAGTGCGGCCCACCCGGAGCTGAGGGCCTCCACCTATGTGGTGGTCAGGGATCCGCAGCAGACCTGAGCAAGAGACATATCCTGAGACGGGAGGTGTGGAGATGATCATACGGACGCCGGAGCGGAGCTTTGCCGTGATGCAGGTTTTGCGCAGCGACAGCGATGAGGAGATCAGCGTCTGCCGGGATCTGAGCGGCGGCAGCGGCGAGCTGTGCACGCTGGCCCGGTTCCGCAGCCCGGAGCTCAACCGCTATCTCCTGCCCATGCTGGTGCGCCAGCAGAGCAACCCCGCCTTCGAGGATTTCCTGGGCCTGTTTACGCAGGACGGCGACCTGTACGCCCGGTTCCGCTATACGCAGGCTCCCACGCTGAAAGCGCGGCTGGAGCAGGGAGACCTGACCTTCCGGGAGCGGCTGGAGATCGCCGGCGAGCTGCTGGGCCGCATGACCCTGCTGGATATGCCCGCCCCCATTCAGTACGAGGCGCTGCGGGAGGAGAACGTAACGGTGGACGATGCCCTGCGGGTCCGGTTCAATTACGCGCTGGGGTCCATGAACGCCTGCTTCAACATCAACATGGGCTTCATCTGCCTGCGGGTGCAGGAGCTTTTGCAGGAGCTGTTCGCAAAGGAGCTGGCGGAGCAGTCCGTGCCGGAGCTGGTGCCCTATCTGGCGGAACTGGAGCAGGGCGGGCTGGAGAACTATCTCGCCGTGTACCGGGGCTATGACCGCATCCGCAAGGCGCTGGAGGAGCGCGTCGCCGCCGCCCCCGCGGAGCCGCAGACGTGGCTGTTCCGCCTGTGGGCGCGGATCAAATCGCTGGCGCGGTTCGTGCGTCCCATTCTGGCGGGTCTGGTGCTGATCGCGGCCTTCTGCTACCTCATCTATACACTGCGGGCGCCTCAGACGCTGAAGGGAACGCCGGTCACCTTTGACCGCATCGGAACCGTGGAGATTCAGAACGGCAAATAAAAGAACCTACAGGGAGGAGGGACGGCGGATATGCGCTTTACCAACCAGACCAGTCTGATGCAGGTGCTCAAGTACAGCTCCCAGAGGCTGACCCGCATTCTGACGGTGCCCGTGACCAACGGCTACCGCAAGCTCCGCCGGGTCATCAATCCCAACGGGTTTACCACCCGCGTCATGTCCGACGTGCGCAAGGGCGGCAAGGAGATCATCGAGGGCAAGCCCCGCTCTCTGGCGGATTACTTCTCCTTCGGCGAGTATTACATCGCCAAGAAGCTGGTGTTCCTCATCGCGGTGCTGATGCTGGTGGCGCCGGTGCTGTTTCTCAAGTACCTCTACCCCGTCATCCGCCAGAATCTGCTCACCGTGCCCATGGAGGTCAACAGCACGGAGCGCATGGGCTATACCGGCAAGGTGAAGCTGCTCTCCGACTCCGGCTCCGTGGTGCTTTACAAGGGCCGGCTGGAGGAGGGACGCGCCACCGGCAAGGGCCTGCTGTTCGACTATGACGGCAATCTGGTCTACGAGGGGAACTTCCTCATGGAGCAGTACGACGGCAGCGGCGAGACCTTCTGGCCCAACGGAAAGGTTCGCTACACCGGCGGATTCTCCGCCAACCAGTATGAGGGGCGCGGAACGCTCTATGGGGAAGACGGGACGCTGCTCTACGACGGAAATTTTGCCTCCGGCGTCTATGAGGGCTACGGCAGGCTGTACGATACGGACGGGCAGCTTTTATACGACGGAAATTTTGCCTCCGGGCTCTATGACGGCGCCGGAGTGCTTTATCAGGACGGCGAGGTGCTCTTTGAGGGCAGCTTCACCGCCGGAAAGATGGAGGGCAGCGGAAAGCTGTACTCCGGCAGCACCGTGATCTACGAGGGCGAGTTCGCCGGAGGAACCTTCTCCGGCGCAGGCAAGTCCTACGACCCGCTGCAGGGCCGCCTGATCTATGACGGCGCCTTCGCCGACGGCCAGTACGAGGGACAGGGCCGCCTGTTCGACCCGGACACCGGCGCGCTGGTCTACGAGGGCGGATTCTATCAGGGCGCCTACGAGGGCGACGGCAAGCTCTACAATCCGGCCACCGGCCTGCCCGTCTACGAGGGCAGCTTCCGGGCGGGACGGTATGACGGCACCGGAACGGAATACGACCCCACGCTGGGCACGATGATCTACAAGGGCGATTTCCTGCTGGGCGTTTACCATGGCTCCGGCACGCAGTATGATCCCGTCACCGGCTTTGTCACCGCCAGCGGAGAGTACCGCAACGGTCAGCTGGTGGTGATCGGCGAGGACGGCCAGCCCGAAAACGAGGTTACGGCGCCGGTCAGCACCGGGACGTCCGGCACCGGCTCCGGTACCGGAGGCAGCACCGGGAATACCGGCACCTCCGGCAGCACCGGCGGCACCGGCACCTCCGGCGGCACCGGCGGCACCGGCACCTCCGGCGGCACGGGCACCGTGTCTGCCGGGGCAAAGGTCTACACCGGGCCCACCACCGCCTCCGGCGCCATCGACTATGCGGCGCTGGCCGTTATGCCTGCGGCCCAGATCAAGCAGCAGTTCACCGTCCAGCCCTCCGCGTGGAGCGTCTCGGGGGGCAGCGTTCTGGTCTATACCGATCAGACGGAGAAGGTGGGCCTTGCCGTTCGGACGGACAGCAGCGGAAAAACCGTCAGCGTGGACGTGTGGAATGACGCCGCGGTGGCGGGCGGAGCCAAGACCGGCATGACCAAGTCCCAGCTGGCATCGGCGCTGGGCAGCCCGGCCTCCGCAAAGAAAGAGACCATGGGCGCCGGGCGGATGATCTCCATCAGCCAGTCCAACCGCTATTTCGGACGGCTGACCAACCTCTCGCCGGAGAGCACCGTCACCATTCAGACCTATCACACCGCAGAGGGCACCGTGCAGGCCGTTTTTGCCGGCAAGCTGGATCAGTGCCTTCTGCTAGAAATCCTGCCTGACTGAGAAGGGAGGCCCCGGACATGGGAAAATACACCGTCATCGCGGACGTGGGAGAGGCGCTGGTGCGCCTGCTGCGGGAGAGCCTCTGCCCGGAGGTTATCCTCACCCCGGACAATATCGGCCTGTGTTCCCCGGCGGAGAAGGGAGACCTGATTCTGGGCCTCCACCTCTATGATGTGCGGGAAAGTCAGGAGATGCGCGCCACCAACATGGTGAACGTAAGCTCCGGCCAGCAGCGGTATCCCAGCGCCTTCCTGACGCTGTCCTATATGATCACCGCCTATTCCAAGGCAGATGAGAAGCACCGCGCCGGCGAGGATCAGCGGATCCTGGGCCGGGTCATCCAGACGCTGGAGGACAACGCGGCGCTCAGCGCCGACACCCTGACGCCCGTGGAGCGGGCGGCGGGCTCGGATCTGCGCATCCAGATGCTGGCGCTGGAGACCGAGGCCCAGCAGCGCATCTGGAACGTGCCCAATCAGGCGTACCGTACCTCGCTCTTTTACCGGGTGGGGCCGGTGGAGATGGAGTCCGCCCGGACACGGAGAGTCCAGCGCGTGGTGGATCTGGACCTGACTGCAAAGGAGTAAGCCATGAGACGAGAGGAAAAAACCGGGCAGGTGACCCGTATCCACCTGCGGCGCAAGGTCTCTCTGGCGGTGCTGGTGGTGGACGATTTTTCCGGGAAACCCGTGGTTTCGCCGGACGTCACCGTGACGGCGGCGGAGATGCTGACCCGGCCCGTGCGCAAGGGAGACGGCTACTTCCTGTTTCTCGACTGCCCTGTTCCGGCGCTGGAGGTCAGCGTCCGGGCGTGGGCCTATCACCCCGTCACCGTGCGGGTAGAGCTGGCCGCTCTCTCGCCTCTGCGGCCAGTGGTGAAGCTGCGGCTGACGCCCAACCGCAATTACAGCATCCCCTATCAGACCACCTGTCTGGAGGGCACCGCTCCCGCCGGCACTGAGCTGCGGGTGGTGTGCGAAAACGATCCCCGGCCGCTGCGCCTGCTGTACGACTACGAAACCCGCGGCGCGCTGGAGGGAAAACTCCTGCTGCTCTACGACCCGACGGCCTCCGATCCGGAGGGCAGGGAGTTCGCCCTCTTTCGCAAGGGGGAGAGCGAGCCGGAGTGCTTCACGGTCCGGGAGGCCGCGGAGGACGAGGAGGGCGGCTGCCTGCTGACGGCTCCGCTGGCGCGGGACTGCAAAAAGGCGGGAGCCACGGTGCTGCCGGTGGCGGCGGCCCGGTCCGACGGAGAGGGGCGGTTTTTCCTGCCTCTGCGGACGCTGCCTGTCAAGACCTATCAATGCCGCGTCCTCTGGCGCACGCCGGAGGGAGAGGCCCGGCAGCGCCGGCTGGAGCTGGAGCCCGGCCGGGTGACACGGCTGAATCTGAACGAGCAAGAATAAACGCGGAAAGGCGGCGAACGTCATGCTATCGAAAAAGACGAAGGGACTGCTGATCGTCCTTGTGTGCCTGTCTCTGGCCGCTGCCGCCCTCTGCGGCTGGCGGGGGGCCTCCGTGCCGATGGAGCATCTGCTCTCCACGCTGCCCTCCGGCGATACGGTCTACGGTCTGGATCAGGGAGAGGACGACTTCCGCTTTTTCAAGACGGACCGCACCGGCGCCCTGCTGGGCCAGATCCGGCAGAGCGCCCGACAGGGCGGGACTTACTTCTCCTACGACGACCTGACGCTGGACGGCTCCGACGTCTACGTTCTGGAGCGGCAGGCGGATATTGCCAGCGACCTCATTCTGGCGGAGACGGTGTGCCGCTGCGATTTTGACGGCGGCCGGCTGGTGCCGGTATGGGAACTGCCCGTCACCGACCCGAAGCAGGACACCAATCTGGATGTGCAGGTCCGCGGCGGCGTGCTGACCTGCTTTGAGACAGACTATTCCGGAAAGGAGGCCACCGCCAGCCTGATGCAGGCGGTCTCCGGCGGAGAGCTGAAGGAACTGACCTCCTTTACCTATGACATCGGCGTGGGATTCACCGACTTCTATGTGGGGCAGTCCGGCACCGTGGCCTATACCACGCCGGAGGGCCGCGTCTGGGTGGTGGCACCCGGCTCCGCGCCCCTGCGCCGTTTCCCCTCCGGGGAGAGCGACCGGGCGCTGGTGCTCTTTACCAACGACGGCGGCGACATGGTCTATGCAGCCGGAACCGACGGGACGGTCTATCAGATGGATCTCTCCGGGGCCGCCCTGCCCACGCTCGTCTCCTTTACGGACAAGACGGCCTATTCGCCGGAGAAGATGAGCGCGGTGCGCTTCGGCTCCGGCAGCACCTACACCGCCGCCGTGAACGGTGGGACTGCGCTGGGAATCTATGAGAAATCCGGCGTGACGACGCTGGATCATCTCTCCGCCGCTCCGGGGCACATCGTCCTGCGGGCGCTGCTGGGCTTCGCGGCGGTGTGGGCGGCAGCCGCCCTGCTCTGGCTGCTGCGGCGGGGATTCCTGCTGCTCACCAAGGGCAAGGTGCCCATCGTCACCAAGCTGCTGGCGGCCTTTCTGCCCATTCTGATTCTCAGCCTGCTGGGCATGAACGCGCTGGTGACCGGCATCTTTGAAAAGAAACTGGTGGACGGCCAGTATGAACGGCTCTATCTGCTGACCAGTCAGCAGACCGCCACGCTGGACGCCAGCTACGTGGAGGAAACAGAACCGGACACGGCCTTCGACAGCGTTCACTTCTATCAGCTTCGCACGGCGCTCAACGTGCTGCCGGGCCACGGGACGCTCTATACCACCGACGGCGAGAAGGCGCAGGAGGTCTATAACTCCAACTATTTCTGGCTCTATAAGATGGAGAACGGCAAACTGGTTTCCCTGATCTGCGAGCAGGACTACATCGGCGTGCCGGTGGAGGACCGCTATTCCGCCGACGTGGCCAAGCAGTTTTACGCCGCGGCGGAGAGCGGAAAGACCTGCCGTACCTCCTTCCGGGACGAACTGGGAGACTGGACCATTCTGCTCACCCCCGTTACCAGTGAGAGCGGCGAGGTGGTGGGCGTGATCGAGACCGGCGACACCCGCCAGTCTCTGGATTACGCCGTGGCGCAGGGAGCCCGGCAGCTGACGGCAGTGAACCTGATCGTGCTGCTGGTGCTGGCGGCGCTGCTCTCCGCCGTGATCGCGATTTCTCTCCATCCGCTGGGCACGCTGAAAAAGCGGGTGCAGGAGATCAGCGACGGACGGCTGGGCGTGCAGGCTCCGGAAAAAGGCCGGGACGAGGTGGGAGAGATCACGCGGGTATTCAACACCATGTCCCGGAACGTGGAATTTCGTGATCGCGAAATCCGCCTCACCAGCGAGGGGTATTCCCGCTTCGTCCCGGATCGGGTGTTCGGGCTGCTGGAGAAGTCCAGCGTGATCGACGTGCATCTGGAGGATCAGACCAGCGTGGAGGCCACGGTGCTCAACTGCTCCGTGGGCGCCTTCGACGAGATCGCCCGGAGCCTGCGCTCGCGGGAGATGTTCCGCCTCATCAATCAGGTGCTGGCGCGGCTGGTGCCGGTGGTGGACCGGAGCGGGGGACTGGTGGACCGTTTCGACCGGGCGGGCCTGCTGGCCATCTATACCGACCGGCCGGACCGGGCGCTGGACGCGGCGGTGACGCTGTGCCAGACGCTGCGCTCCGCCGAGCTGGAGGAGGCGCAGGGTCGGACGCTGGACTTCCACGTGACCATCAGCGCAGGCCCGGCCATGATCGGCATCGTCGGCGCCGAGCAGCGTCTGGAGGCCATGACCATCTCCGAGCACACCAGCTTCACCGGGTTTTTGCAGCCGCTGGCTGCCCGGTACGGCGCGCCGGTTCTGATGACGGGCAGCGCCGCGGCGCTGATTCCGGATTTTGCGGACCGGTATCACGCCCGCACCATCGGCCTTGTGAAGATGCGCACGCTGGATCGGCTGGAACGGCTCTACGACGTGTACGACGGAGACGGGGAAACCACCCGCCGTCTCAAGGAGGAGACCAGGGAGACCTTCGAGCGGGGCGTGTCCCTGTTCTGTACCCACCGGTATTACGACGCGCGGCTGGCCTTTATCGAGGTGCTGAAAAAGCACCGTGAGGACAGGGCGGCCAAGAATTACCTCTATCTGTGCGATACCTATTACCGGCAGGAGGACCCGGAGAACCGGGATGTGTGGATCGAGACATACTGACAAAAAGGAAAGGGGCGGCAGCATGAAGAAAAATACGGGACTGCGGCGCAGAACGGCACTGGGCATGGCGGCGCTGATGCTGTTCGCCCTGCTGGGCGCTCTGCTGCCCATGCGGGCCGGCGCCGCGGACTACACGGTGACCGGCGACGCGGCCAGCGGCTATACGGCCAACGGCGGTACGGTCTATCCCATCCACGCCGTGGCGGTGGACACCGGCTACGCCTGGACGGTCAAGAGCGCAGCGGCGGACGGGAACACCTATCAGGACAGCAGCGGGACTTTCTATGCGCCTGCCGGCGCGGCGGTCACGGCCGTGCTGACCTACACGGCCGTGTTGCTGCCCACGGAGACTCTCAGCGTCACGGACAGCGGCGGCAGCACCGTGACCGCGTCCACCCCCACCTATCCCTCGGACGGCGAGTCCGATCTGTCGTGCACCTATACCATGGCGGCCACGGCGTCCGACCTCACCGTCGCCAGCGCACTCGTGCAGGCCGACGCCGCGCCGGTGAACGGCGTCGCCGCCGCGAACGGACAGAAATACGCGCTGAGCAACGGCATCTATGTCCCCTGCATCGCCGTCACGTTCTCCTCCAGCAGCGAGTATTCCGTCTATACCACCGGCACCGTCCTCGCGTACGGCGACAACGGCACCTATTACATCACGCCGTCCACCGCCCTGGGCTTCACCCTGTCCGGCGGCAGCGGCTACACATTTCCCAGTCCCCCGACTGCGGCGCTGGTGCAGGGCTGCACGGTCGGCGGGACGGCGGTGGATGTCGCGACGCTGAATCTGACTGCGTCGGATCCGCAGCTCTCCGGCACCCTTCCCGCCTCCGCCCTGACGGCGGATGCGGCGGTATCCTTCACGATGGATACCACCCAGCTCACCAAGCTGGTGGGCGTGACGCCCCTCAGCGGCGCGGGCTACACACTGACGGTCCTGCAGGCCGCCACCCCCGGCATCGCCGACACCCAGCTGGTCGTGGGAATGAAGCTGGACGCGGCGTACAGCAATTCCACGCCCTCTCTCTCCGCCTCCGGCTACACGGTGAATGCAATGTCCGGAGCAACGGGAGCCGACTATCCGGGATATGACTGGGTATTCTACATCGCCGCCGACACGGGCACCACATTCCCCGCCAGCGGCGATCTGGCGGTGACGATCTCGGGCGTAACGCCCAACAGCACCGGCGGCGACAGCAGCGATCCCGTCCAGAACAAGATTCGGGTGGAAAATGAGCTCAATCAGACCGATGTCAGCAGCGATACCACCCTTTGGCCCTCCGGCACCACCGAGACAAACGGCGTAAGCACCACGGTGGTATCCGACGCGGAGCTGCAGGCGCTGCTGGATCTGGCCGCCAAGCACGCGGAGGACACGGAGAAGCTGGGCGGCACCGGACTTAAGGAGGGCATCTTCTGCATCGAGGATCTCAGCGCCCTCAGCAGCAACACCACCTACATCCTCTCTCTCACGGACCCGCAGTTTGAGACGCTGGCACAGGCCGACTGGGACCGGCTGACCATGCAGACCCCGGCAGGGAGCTTCAGCCTTTATCCCGGAACGGTTCAGCAGACTGCGGAACTGGCGGGGAACGGCGGCTCCGGCGGCGTTCAGATGGAGCTGAAACGGCTGGAATACAGCGGCCGTCCGGGCATCGAGGCCACCCTGCTGGTCAACAGCACGGAGGTGACGGTGCTGGATGAAACCTACGGCGTGCGGATTTTCCTGCCCTATGTCCCGACGGCGGGGGAGGATCTCAACGCGCTGGTGATCGAGTACATCCACGAGGACGGCACGGCGGAGACCGTAACGGAGTGCAGCTACGACGAGGAAATGGGCGGGCTGATCTTCTTCGTGGGACACCTCTCCAAATTCGGCGTGGCCTATCGCCCGGCGACCTTCACGGATGTGGGGCCGAATCAGTGGGCCAATCCCTATGTGACATTTCTTGTCTCCCGCGGCATCATCAGCGGCAGCTCCGGCGGCAAATACCGCCCGGACGATGCCGCCACGCGGGGCGAGTTTCTGGCAGTGGTGACACGGGCGCTGTCGGCGGCGAAGCTGCCTGCCACGGCCACCAAAACATACAGCGACGTGGCCGCCAACTCCTATGTGGCCAAGGCGGCCAACTGGGTCTACTACAACAATCTGGCGGGAGACATCACCAGCGGCGGGAAACTGCAGCCCGGCGCGGCCATCACCCGTCAGGAGGCGGCGCTGCTGGTGAGCAACGTGGCGGAGGGAATGGGCCTGCGGGTCAGGGCCAGAGGCTTTGACACGGACTATGCCGACGCGGGACAGATCGCGGCCTATGCCAAAAAGCCGGTGGCGCGGCTGCGCGCCGCGGGATTGCTGGATATGCCCCAGAACCGAAAGTTCAGCCCGGCGTCCACGCTGAACCGCGGCGAGATGGCGCAGCTGATCGCCACGCTGCTGAGCAACCTGTAAGATCAGCCGGGAAAGGAGGCGGATGCGGATGGCCGTGCCCTATGAGAGCCTGCATGAACAGCTGGCGGATGTAATCGCGCTGTCGAGCCGCCGGCTTGCGGCGCTGGAGAACCCGGAGACGCTGACAGCCGCCGAGGCGGAGAGCGCACGGGAGCTGGAGACGCGCCGGGAGGAGCGGCTGCAGAAGCGCTGCGAGGCCACGGTGAACGGCGGCGGGGCCGCCCCTCTGGAGTATCTGCTGCGCACCTTCCGCCTCACGCCATTTGAGCGGCACTGTGTCTATCTGGCGCTGTCGGCAGAGCTGGACGGCGATTTCGCCCGGCGCTGCGGGGCGCTGCAGCCGGACGGCGGCCGTCTGCCGGAGCTGGAGCTGTGCCTGCAAACCTTTCCCGCCGCGGCGGAGGCGCGCACCGGCCTGCTGGCCGACTGGCGCATCCGCCGGGAGACCATGGCTTCTATTTTCCGCTCCGGCCCCGGCGGGGCCGCGGAGCAGACCGATCTGTCCGCCGGACTGAAGCTGGACAGCCGTATTCTGGACTTTCTGATGGATTATCGGAGCGCGGACCCGGAGCTGGAGGGCTGTGCGCAGCTCCTCTGGCCCGGAGAGGACCTCGCACCCCTCACGTTCCGGGCCGGGACGCTGGAGAAGCTCCGCGCCTATGACAGCGCCGCGCCTGCGGGAACCAGGCTGCTGTATTGTCTGCGCGGAGAGACCGGCTCGGGCCGGAGAACGCTGGCGCGGCACCTGTGCCGCCTGCGGGGGCAGGCGCTGCTGGTGGTGAATCTGGCGGAGATGGCGCGGGAGAGCGACCGCTGGTGGCTGCGCCTCCGGGCAATGTGCCGGGAGACAGCCATCCGCGGCGCGGTGCTGGCGCTTACGGGACTGGAGACGCTGCTGGGATCCGAAAGCCCCGCCCTCCGGGAGGACGGCGCGGCCCCGGAGCCCCGGCGGGACGCGTGGTACGGCTGCCTTTCCCAGCTGCTGGAGCGGGCGGCACAGGTCACGGACCGGCTGGTGGTCATCTCCTCCGTGGCATGGCCGCCGGAGCTTGCCTGCGGAGACTGGCAGCGGCTGGAGGTGGAGCTGGAGGCTCCGGACGCCGGACAGCGCATCCTGCTGTGGCAAAATGCGCTGGAGGGCGAGGCCCTGAGCGGGGACGCCGATCTCAGCGCCCTTGCGGTCAAGTTTGCCCTGCAGCCCGCGCAGATCACCGCGGCGGCGGAGGAGGCCCGCCGTCTGGCCCGGTGGGACGGTGCGGAGCAGGTGAGCGGCACGGCGCTGCATCGGGCCTGCCGCGCCCAGCTGAGCCACCGCCTCGGAAAGATGGCCAGCCGGGTGAACGCCGCCTACACATGGGACGATCTCATATTGCCGCCGGAGCAGAAGGAGCGGCTGCGCAACGCCTGCGCTCAGGTGGAGTACCGCCACCGCATCTACGACCAGTGGGGCTTCGGGAAAAAGGTGGCCTACGGACAGGGCGTGTCCATGCTGTTCAGCGGCCCGCCCGGCACCGGCAAGACCATGGCCGCTCAGGTCATCGCCAACCGGCTGCAGCTGGAGCTGTACAAGGTGGATCTCTCCGGAGTGCTGTCCAAGTACATCGGAGAGACGGAAAAACAGCTGGGCGCGGTGTTCGACGAGGTGAAAAAGAGCCAGAGCATCCTCTTTTTTGACGAGGCCGACGCCCTGTTCGGCAAGCGGTCGGAGACCAAGGACTCCCACGACCGCTACGCCAACGTCCAGACCTCCTACCTGCTGCAAAAGATCGAGGAGTACGACGGCGTGGTGATCCTGGCCAGCAACTTCCTGCAAAATTTCGACGAGGCCTTCAAGCGCCGCATCAAATTCATCATTGATTTTACGCTGCCCGACCAGGAGCGGAGAGAATTGATCTGGCGCTCCGTTCTGCCTGCGGAGCTGCCCCGCGGCGAGGACCTGGACTTTGACTTTCTGGCCCGGAGCTTCGAGCTCTCCGGCAGCAGCATCAAGAATATCGCGGTGGCAGCGGCATTTTTGGCAGCGGAGGAAAACGCGCCGCTGGGGATGGCCCACCTGCTCACCGCCGTCCAGACGGAGCAGAACAAGGCCGGGAAAAACCTCGGCCGGGAAGAATTCGGAGAATATTACCATCAGGTCCAAACGTATCGGGAATCTTGCTTGAACAGGAGGGAACACCATGCCGACAAATGAACCCCTTTCCAGACAAAATACACCGCCGGCGTCGCTGCCGTCCAATGTCTTATCCAATCTGCAGAAGTCTTATCCGTCGGCGATGATCAGGATGCCGCCGCCGCCCGCATCGATTGGCCCCGCTCCGAGGCCGGCAGTCGCATCCGCTGCACCGGAAATGATCAGGATGCCGCCGCCGCCCGCATCGATGGGCCCTGCTCCGACGCCGGCCGCCGCGTCCGCTGCGCCGGAAATGATCAGGATGCCGCCGCCGCCCGCATCGATGGGCCCCGCTCCGACGCCGGCCGCCGCATCCGCTGCGCCGCAAATGATCACGATGTCGGCGCCGCCCGCATCGATGGGCGCCGCTCTGACGCCGGTAGCCGCATCCGCTGCGCCGGCGGCATCCGCGTCCACGGCGGCCGCCCACCGCACGTCTGTCATGACCGCGCACAGAACCGCAGCGCGCGGCGCCATTTCCATGGGCAGTCAGAGACAGGGTGCTGCAGCACCTGCCAGTCGGACAGGCGCAGCGCGCAGCGGCATTTCCATGGGCGGCCAGCGGCAGGGCGCTGCAGCGCCCGCCAGCCGGACAGGCACGGCGCGCACGACCGCAGCAGCCGGCGGTCGGACCGGTACGCAGGCGCAGCGCACCGCCCCTCCTGCGCAGGTCCTTCTCGGCGAAGGGGTGGGCGATGTGGAAAATATCCGCCAATTCAACAAATTCAAGGCGAGCTTCCTGCAGCGGATCGTAGAGAAGGCCGACACGCTCTCTCCGCTGACCGACGCGCAGCGGAAAAGCCCAGAGGCGGAAGAAGAGTCATCCGAGGACAAAGCCAAGGCAGCGGATGAATGGATTTCCGCGTTCGTGGATCCCGCCGGAAACGGGCTGGATACCACTGGTTCGTATTTCTCCTCTAAGGCGGGCGGAAGTCAAGACAATTCGTATTCCACCGGAAACTCCATATTCAAATGCGTCAGGACCGTTTACCGCATTGGCCTTTTGATCAAGGAGCTGGTCGACTATGCCGGGATCAACAAAAAAACAAGCAGCGGAGAAAGCCTCACCACCGGCTCAGAAAAATGGGGCATGGCGAAGGATTTTCTGGATGTTATTGCGCAGGCAGCCGATTCTGTCACCAGTACGATAGGTGCATTTTCCAAGCTGCTTGAAAATATTCCGATTGTGGGTGTTCTGGTTGGGTGCGCCGCCGCGGCGCTGGGATTCGTGGGAGACATGGTGGATCTGATGCACGCCTCTGAGTCCATACGCCGCATGAAGGAGCAGCGCAAGGCAGCAAAAGCAGCGATTCTGGACAAGCAGGCGCCCAACAGCGTGCCGCGTGCCTCTGCATTCACCGAGGAGCGGGAGCAGGTCTCCACCTTCCGCCGGACACGGACAAAAGTGAATAAGATCCGCAAGGAATATGATCCCGTCGAGGATGCAGGAACACACAAGTCCCGCGCCAAACGGCTGGACGAACGGATCGCCGAAGTGAAGGCGTCCGGCGTCCCCGAAAATCAAAAAGGTCTTGTGCGGGATCTGGAGGACTACGATGTCACCCGCGAGCTGGCCAGCGCCAACGAAAAGCGGGAGGTGGAGGGCCTTGTCAGTCTGATTTTCAACGACATTACGGGCTTTGCCACCTCGATGGCCTCGCTGGATCCAACCGGCATGGGATCAACGGTAGGTACGGGCGTTAACGCCGCTATCGCAGGCGGCGCTCTCATCAGAAAAGCTGTGGCAGCCCTCCGGCAGGTTGCACGCAACAAAGGCGCCAAGGGCGCCAACATGAACAAGTCGACGAATAATAAATCCCAGCGCCGGCACAATCTGGCAGTGATCATGTACGACCGCATCCGGGAGCTGAGCGCCTTCGGCTACAAGAACCTTCCCGTTCTGAATGTCGGGGACACGGTTGCCTCCAGCATTTCGCAAAAAGCCTTTTCCGGTCTGCCCTCCTATCAGACCGTAGACGAGCGGGTCGCCGCCATGGGCGTCACGGGTTCTCTGGTCCGGGCGAGCAGCGCCAAGGAGATGGTGGATACCATGCGCAAGGGCTTCTATCGGGAGAACGACTGATCGACGGTCCCGGCAAACCGGGGCGGAAGGAGAAACTATGAAAGAAACCGACGAGCTGCTGAAGGACAGTATCCTGACCGAGGAGGTCATGCTCAAGATCCTGCAGGAGCTGAGCCTTTACTGCGACGACATGCAGGTGGAAAGCCGGGTGATCCCCGCGCTGAAGGACGCGCCGCTGCCCACGCTGGTAACGGTGATGGAGGAGGACGACCAGGGCCGCCCCCGCGTCCTGAACATCAGCTTTCTCCCGCTGGACAAGGAGGCGGCGGAGTTCACCGTGTTCCTTCAGTTCTACATGGAGCTGTCCGACCCCATTCCGGCGCTGGACCGGGCCACTCTTCTGGAGTGCGTGTGCCGCCTCAATGAACGCCTGCCCATGGGCCACTGTGTTCTGTCCGCGCCCCAGCCGGAGTTTGAGCAGCCGCAGAAGTTCGCGCTGCGCACCGTACAGGGCTTTCCGGCGGGAGTAAAAATCGATCAGGGCGCCTTTACGGAGAGCCTGCTGCTGTTCGACCTGAGCTGCGACCTTGTGTCTCAGGTAGCAACGCAGCTGAACGAGGGCCGCAGCATGGACGAGGCGTTTGCGTCGATGAAACCGTAAGAGAGCATAAGGAGTTTGTCATGAAAAGGAAGGACTGGGTCATCGTAGCGGGAATTCTGACCGTTGCGCTCATTGCGGGACTGGTGCTGGTGGAGTATGCGCTCAGGCAGGCCCGCCAGACCCAGCAGGAGAGCACACTGGCCGCTCAGGCCGCCGCGGCGTGGGCACAGGCCAGCGGGTCCGGGGCCGCCTCATCCTCGGAGGCGGCAGCTGCCTCCGGCAGCGCCGCCGTCTCCGCCTCCGGCAGCGCAGCCGAAGCCGGCACGTCCGGCTCCGAAGGCGGCGCGTCTGCGTCGGGAACCGGAGCGTCCGCGTCCGGTTCGGCCTCCGGAAGTGCCGGGAATACCGGGACAGCCGCAGCGGCCTCTGCGGCGTCCGCGCAGTCCGCTTCGGCGCCGTCCCTCGGCACCGGCAGCTACACGCTGTCCCAGCTGACCGCGTGGATGCAGACGGAGAGCGGCGGGGCGCTGGCGGCGGATTCCCAGATGGCGGCGGAAAAGGCGCTGGCTGCCGGCACCGGCACCGGCGACGACCCGGATCGCCGAACCTTTGCCAAAACTCAGTGGGAGGCCAACGACGAGGCCCGCCGGAATCTGCTGGAGGAGCAGGCCGTACAGCTGGGGACCGAGTATCTCCGCTGCCGTGACCTGCTTGCCCTGCAGAAGGAAAACGAGAGCTTTTGCCGGAGGCTGTCCGATGAAGCGCAGGCCGCGCTGAAGGCGGACGACGGTGCCGATACCGGGCGGACGGCCCTCCTCAAAAAGGATGCGGAGGCAGCCGCTGCCGCGCTGGAGGAGGCCGCACTGTCCCTTGCCTCGGCACAGAACGACCTGCAAAGCGCCATAGGATCGCTGAATGCCGCCGTGGGAAACGACGCTGCTGCGGCCCTGTCCGTCACCGGCACGCTGACTCGGGACGCGCTGCCCGGCGATACCGCGGAGGCGGCCGTCTCTCAGGCGTTGAAAAACCGCAACGAGATCCGTGCGGCGGATTATACGGCCTCGCGGGAGAAGCAGGCCCTGACAAAACTGCGCTATCAGTATCCCACCACCGCACCGGAGTATCTGGCGCAGCAGTCTGCGGCGCAGAGCGCTCAGACAGCCGCAGCCCAGTCCCGCACAGAGGTGGAGAACGACGTGCGCACCCGGTACGCCGGCCTGACGCAGAGCGCACAGGGACTGGACCTGACGGAGAAAAAGCTGAAAAAAGCGGGCACGACTGCCCCGACGGCGGCCTATGCCGTCAGCGGCGATGCGTCGGCGCTGAGTTCCAATCTGGATGCGCTGACCGGGCAGTGGGCGGAAATTCTGAGTTTGCGCCAGCAGCAGATCAACGCTGCCGCCCAGCTGAATCTGGACATTCTGGCCTGCCGCCACGCGGTGAGCGTGGGCTGTACGGCGGCTGCAATCTGAGAGGAGGAAAGAGCAGTGGGTCTGTGCGTATGTATGGGAGCGATGCTGCAGTGTCCCTTCGGTGTAGCGCCCTCCACGCTGATGGTCAATTCCCAGACGACGGTGCTGGCGTCCTCCAAGCCGATGGCGACGATCATGGACAATAAGCCCATGGCAAATATCCCGCCCTTCGGGATGTGCTCCAGCCCGGCCAATCCCGCCACGGTGAAGCCGCCTCCGGTGATGTTTGCCCCGGCGCCCTGTATGCCCGTCATCACGGCGCCGTGGGCCCCCGGTTCCCCCACGGTGATGGTGGGAAACTATCCGGCTTTGAACAACAGCTCCAAGCTGATCTGCCAGTGGGGCGGGGTGATCTCCATTGTGAACCCCGGTCAGATGCAGACCAACGTGCCATGAACCTGTAACAGGAGGCCCCGCGGGATTGTGCCCGCGGAGCCTCCTGCTTTTTTGCCGGTTGGGGCAGATGCCGGGGCACTCCCATTCATGCGGATTCTTTCTCCTGCCGCGCGGCTGCGGAGACGTTGTCCTCTGCGCGGGGAGCCCCCGCATAGATGGCCGCCGCGGCAAAGACCGTCAGCGGAACGCACAGCACCACGCCGAAGCTGCCGGAGAGCCCCTGCATCACGGCAATGCCGATATTGTTGGAGTTGACGACCTGCAAAAGCGGCAGATCATAGGCATAATCCAGAAGCAGCATGGAGATGCTGCCGCCGGCAAAGGCCAGAATCAGCGTGTTGGCATCGGTGCCCATCATGTCCCGGCCTACCCGCATACCGGCCCGCATCAGTTCCCTGCGGGAGATGTCCGGATTCTGCCGGCATATCTCCTGCATGGCGCTGGAGACAGACATGGCCACGTCCATTACCGCGCCCAGCGACGAGATGAGAAGCCCGGAAAACAGCAGTTCTCCCACCTGTATGCCGTTGGTTTCCCACAAAGTCAGCAGACTTTCAATGTCCGACACATTCCAGCCGGTGATGCCGGAGACTGCGGAGAAGATCGCCGCCGCAGCGCCCGCGATTACCACGCCGGCAACGGTGCCCAGCGAGGCGATCAGCGTTTTTTTCGTGAGACCTCCGATGAAATAGAGCGTTACAAAGGCGGTGACAACGCAGATACCCACCGCCGTCCAGAATGGCGAGGCGCCGAGGTATACCAGCGGCAGATAGATATAAAGGATGCTGCCGAAGGTGAACACCAGTCCGACGGCGCCGCGCGCGCCCTTTTTTCCGCCCACAAGGCACAGCACGGCGAGATAGAGGGCCGCAAAGACCAGCAGCGCAAGCCCTCTGTCCGGAGCATAGACGCTGGCGGCCACGCTGTCCCCGGCCACGCTCTGCATCACGATCACACGCATCCCCTCCGTGCACACCGCACCGAAAAGATACCCTGCAGAACTGGTGACCGTGATGTCGCGTCCCTTTTGCGAACCTGTCGTCATGCGGACGACGACGGTTTGCTCGCCTACACGGGTGCCGTCCTCCTGAATGTTGTCCTGTACAATCTGCATAACGACGCCCTTTTCAAAGCTTTGGCCGGCGCGGCTGATGAGCTGGGTCTTTTCTATGCCGTTCAGGTGGAACGCCAGCAGTGCGCATACAGCGGCTATGACGAGGCCGATGGCTGCGCGGCGGATAGCGGCTTTTGTCAGTTTCATAGTTTCCTCCTTGCATGGCAAGCGCCTGCCCGTGAATGCCGGGCAGGCGCTTGCCATTTTGCCGCGTCAGCTCCGATTGAGTGCGGTGAGCGCGCTGTCGGCGGCGGCAGCGGTGGTGCCGCTGACCGTCACGGGCGCCTTCCCGCTGAGCTTCGCGTAACGTGTCAGCATGGTGTTCAGCTGGGCAGCCGTAATTTTCAGGTCCGGAGAGAAAGTGCTTCCGGAGGTGCCGAGCGTGACCCCGGCGGCTCTGGCCCAGCCGATGGCCAGGGCCGCGGCGCTGGAGGCGGGCACGTCTGCGAAACCTGCGGTGCGCTTGGCGGCGGGGCAGCCTGCGGCGTTATAGATACGCTGCACGGCCTGCGCGCGGGTGAGCGGGGCGTTTACGGATACGGCCGCGCCGGTCTTTTTGATGGTGAAAGCGGTGTCCATCTGCTCAGCCTTGCCTTCGGCTGTGATCTGATAGGTGGAGATGGAGAAGCTGGAGGCGGTCAGGTGGAGAACAGAGTAACTGGGCAGCCAGTTCTGGGAGCGATCCGCGATGTAATCCTGCTGCGTGGTGGCCAGCTCGTAATACTTGGAACCGGTGGCGGAGTTTGCAGTCATGTAAAGGATGCCGGCGGGATCGGTCACCGTGGTTCCGGCAGTGGATTCCAGCGTATAGCACTGGTTGTCGCGGGCAAAACCGGAGAGCGCGTTTTTTCCGGCGGTGTCGCCGTCCTTGGGATACAGGCCGATCTTCTCGTTGGTCTTGGTGTTGTAAGCGTTGTCCCAGTCATAATCCGAACCGTCAGCAGTCAGACGGAACTCGTAGGTCCCGTGGCTCTGGCCGTCGCCGTAAAGGAGCTTGGATCGGCTGTAGGTATGATCGTGGCCCTGCAGCACCACGTCGATGTTGTACTTGTCAAAGATCGGGGTGAGCTGCGTGCGGAGGATCATGCCGTCTGTATCGGAGTGATCGAGGCCGGAGCCGTAGATGTCCTGATGGATGGTGACGATGCGCCATGCAGCGTTCGGTGCGGCGGAGATGGCCTTCTGAATGGTCTTTTCGTGCTCGGCGGCGTTGTAGTTGTTGGTATTGAGAACGATAAACAGTCCGGAGCCGTAGGTGTAGTAATAATCGCCGCCGGCTGTCGTTTTGCCGTTCTGGGTGGTGTTGGGATTGTTGAAGTGGTAAGAGTAGTCTGGATTCAGCGAGTCGTGGTTGCCGATGGTGGTGGCCACCGGAAGTGCGGTCAGGACGCTGGGGGAGAGATACCCCGCATACTCCTCCTCCTTGGGCTTGCCGGTCTTGTTGACCTGATCGCCTGCGGAGATGATGAAGCTGAGATTCGGATTCTGGGCGGTGGCGATGCGCAGGGTGCGGTCCCAGCCGAAGCTGTCGTTCCGCGCGGCGGTGTTCCTGGCGCCGCTGTCGGCAATCAGCTTTTCGCCGTTCTGGCTCTGGCCCTTGGAGGCTCCAATCTGGGGATCGCCGACGTACAGGATATCGACATTTTCAAAGCTGCTGGTCTTGTAGACTTCCGGAGCGGTCTGTACACCGTTCTTTTCGACTGTGTAATAATAGGTGGTGTTTTCCTTGAGCCCGGCGACGGTGACGTGATTGTAATCGTACTTTTCGCCGCCCGTGAGCGAATCATCCACCGCCGCACAGATGCCGGTGAAGGCCTTGAGCGCGGCTTTGTCCGTGCCAAAGTGTACGATCGGCGTCTTGCTGCCGCTGTCCTTGGAATACCATGCGAAATTCAGTTGAGTCTGGTCTGCGCCCGGGGTCAGGGAGACCTTGGTGAAGTCTTCTGCAGTCTCACTCCACGCGGCGGTCCATGAGGACCATGCGGCGGAGGTGCCCGTGACGCTGGCGTCGTTGTAATGCGAGACTGCAAACGCGGACGGCACCGCGGCCAGCAGCATGACTCCCGTGAGGGCCCCGGCAAGCAGATGTCTTGGATTTTTCATTCTCTCGCTTCCTTCTTGCGTATTTTTGAATTTCAGGCTATGTACTTATTATCCGGCAGGAATGTTAAGTGCGAAACCGCCCTTTCGTAAAGCCCGTGTTATTTTTTCCTCGACCTCAGCGTTCCGACTGGAGCCCGGCGGAGCAACAACCGGCTGCGTTCGCCCCGGAGAGCCCTGCGCTGCGCTCAATTCGGTTCCTGTTCCGCATGGCCGATGCGGTGAAAATGGCGCGATCACCCAAAAGGGAGACAATCTGAATCCCAATGTATCCGTTTCCAATTTGCGGGGAGAGCGGTCTGAGAGGATTTTGAGCAGCGCGGTGTACCTAATAGAAAATCTCCCGCCTGGTAACCACAAGCGGGAGATTTTGACTGATGACGTTGGCTTGATCCGAACGCCTTTCGATCCTATTAGTTTTATGCCTGGCCAAATTCAGACAAACTGTGCAGAGGTTTTGAGGCATCCGTGCTGTCCGTTCGGAACCTGTGCCAGACGCAAAAAGGCCCCGACTTTGACCCCGAAATTGACCCATTGATTGTCCCATTTCTTAAAATTGTCCCCTTTTTGACCCCTCTAAAATGGGAGAAACTGTGTCAGACTGCGCCAGACCCCATCAAAAGGAAAAACCCCGAAAGCCGCATGGCTTCGGGGTTTTTCGAGGTTTTTGATCGCGAATCAGCGCTTGCTGAACTGCGGCGCGCGACGTGCAGCCTTGAGGCCGTACTTCTTGCGTTCCTTCATGCGGGGATCGCGGGTCAGGAAACCGGCCTTCTTCAGGATGGGCCGATAATCCTCGGAGACCAGCAGCAGGGCGCGGGCGATGCCGTGGCGCAGGGCGCCGGCCTGTCCGGAGACGCCGCCGCCGGTGACAGTGGCCACCACATCCATCTTGGCAACGTTGTCCGTGGCCTCGAGGGGCTGACGGACGGCCATCTTCAGGGTGTCCAGACCAAAGTAATCGTCGATGTCACGGCCGTTGACGGTGATGGAGCCGGTGCCGTTGGGGAACAGATGGACGCGGGCAACAGAGGACTTTCTGCGGCCGGTGCCATACAGGTAAGGCTTCTTAGACTGATACATTCTCTTGCTCCTCCTTATTCAACGTCCAGAGCCACGGGCTGCTGAGCCTGCTGCTCGTAATTTGCGTCGGCGTAGATGTGCAGGCGCTTGAGAGAGTCCTTGGTGACGGTGTTCCGGGGCATCATGCCGCGGATAGCGACGCGCATGGCGACCTCGGGCTTCTCCTTCATCAGAATGCGGTACGGGGTCTCCTTCAGACCGCCGATCCAGCCGGAATGGGTGCGATAGATCTTCTGCACACCCTTGTTGCCTGTCAGGACAGCCTGGCCGGCGTTGATGATGATGACATTGTCGCCGCAGTCGGCGTGGGGAGTATAGGTGGTCTTGGTCTTGCCGCGCAGCAGATCGGCGGCGCGGACAGCCGTCTTGCCCAGGGGCTTGCCGGCAGCGTCCAGAATGTACCACTTGCGCTCAATGTTGGCCTTGTTTGCCATAAAAGTGGACATGGTGTTTCCTCCGTATATTCAGAATATTTGATTTCCTTTACAAACCAAAGGCTCCGGGGTAAAATCGGAGCAAGACTATTTATAACATACGGTTCCGGACGTGTCAACACGGTTTTTATTTTAGATATTGAAAACTCTGAATTACTCAATTTATCTTTAAAATTCTCCCAAAATCTCACATGCTATTTTTGATTTTTCCTGCCGGGGGACCGCTGCTCATGTAAAAATGGCCTCAGCGTGCCGGAAAAATGCTCCCGGCACGCTGAAAGCCCCGAAAATGCTGCGGAATATGTAGCTAAAGAAGCCAGCGCACCAGCAGCAGCAGGACGAGGCCCGGCAGCCCCAGCACGCCGATGGTCAGAGCGTTCCGCAGGTTGAGGCCGAGGGAGAAGCCGGTGACGCCCGAGGCGAGATTCACCGCCCACAGGGCCAGAAAACCCAGCAGCGTGTTCATTAGCAGCCTGGCGGCCAGCTTCAGCGGTGTTTTGAAGATGCGGATGAGCGCGATGAGCAGGAATCCGGCCAGCAGGCCGGCGAGAATTTTTTGATTCAGATCCATGATGCGTCCTCCTTCAGCGCAGACGAAGCGGCGGCGGCCGTCGTCGGGCTGCGCTCCTTGATGGCGCGGATGAGGTAGTTGCACCGGGCCTTCACCGCGCTGATCTGATAGACGCAGGATTCCACCAGTTCGGGGTCCAGCGCCTGATTGAACTGGCGGTACGCCTGCTGCAGGTCGCCCTGCGCCGCGGCAAGCTCGGACTGCAGGGCTGTCAGCTCCGGGTCCGGAGCCGGCTTTTTCGGGAAGAGAGCAGTTTTCATGGCGATCCCTCCTGATAGGATTCTACGGACAGTCTGGACAATTATTCCAGAAATTATGCGCGGAAAGCGAGGAACGCCGCAAATGGAGCGTGAGATGTATATGCGCCGGGCGCTGGCACTGGCGGAGGAGGCCGCGGCGGCGGGGGAGGTTCCCGTGGGCTGCGTCATCGTCCGGGACGGCGCGGTGATCGGCGAGGGGCGCAACCGGCGGGAGGAACGGCAGGCCACCGCCTCCCATGCGGAGATGGAGGCCATCGCCATGGCCAACGCCGCAGCGGGCTCGTGGCGGCTGGACGACTGCGAACTGTATGTGACGCTGGAGCCCTGTCCCATGTGCGCCGGGGCGATCCTCAATGCCCGCATTCCCCGGGTCTGGTACGGGGCCAGAGATCCGGCCTTCGGCGCCTGCGGGGGCGTGCTGAATCTGTTCATGGAGGACTTCCCCGGCTGCCCCGCGCTCACCGGCGGCCTGCTGGGAGAGGAGTGCCGGGCGCTGCTGACCCGGTTTTTCCAGGGTCTGCGGTGACGTCCGGACAGCGCCCGGAGGATCGGCGGTTCAATTAAAATTTGGAAACCGAAAGATTTAAATCTTTTGTAACAATTCCCGCTGGTTTCGTTAACAAAACTCCGGTATCTTAATAATTGCAAGAGACAAAAACTTCTTTTCATCCAATCTTCCAAAAAATAGGCAAAAGACCGGCTGCCAGGCCGGTCTTTTGTCGTATGCGGGAGGGTGGACGCCGCCAGACCGGCGGGTCCCGGAAGCGTCCGCCGGGGCTGGCCTGCGGTGTCTGCCGGCGGAGGGATGCCGCCCGCAGAGAAACAGCCGCGCGAACCATGAAGCGGTTCGCGCGGCTGCTGTTATTGATCGGAGGGCTCGCTGTCCGGAAGGTCAGGGTCATCATCCCTGGAGGTACTTTCAGCGTGGCCGCGGGCCGTGGCCAGCCCCTCCAGCCGGAGCAGGAGGAAAGCCAGCGCCAGAACCGCGCCGCCGCCGTAAAGCAGCATGGCGGGCAGGGTGTGATCGTCGGCCAGCGTGACCAGACAGAATACGACGGCCATGCCCGCGCAGAAGGCGAACCGGCGGGTGCGCCCGTCCCGGAACGCAAAGGAGGAGACGCGGTAGAGGGTCAGAATCAGGAAGATCAGCGCCAGCAGCTCCGGGTAGTAGGCGGAGAGGGAGGGGTTGACGGAGTCCTCCCGGTACGTCAGCACCAGCCGAATCACCAGACAGGCGACGGGGGCCAGCAGCAGATTGCCGTTCAGGGCCTGCTTTGCGTGGCGGAGGCAGGAAACCGCAGGCAGGAGGCAGGTGGCGGAGACCGCCGTCAGGAGACCCAGCAGCGCCGTTACCCGCGGAGAGATGGCCGACGAGGCATAGCCCAGTCCGGCGGCGGACAGCGCCGTGTCCGCCGTCTGGGCGGAGACGAAGCCGGAAAAAATTTCTCCGGCCCCGGCGAGAATCCAGAGGAATATGCCCAGCACCAGCAGGGTGGGCAGAAGGGCCCCTGAGGAACGGAACCGGTCGGTAAAGCCGCCCTCGCCCTTCCCGGCGGGAAGATTTCGGCTCAGCAGGAAGAACAGCAGGGCCAGCACCACCAGCAGGATAGGCAGCGCGAGGGCAAACGGATTGCCGGAGACGGGCAGGCCGGTCTCGGCTTCAAAGCCGGTCCGGTTCTGCATCAGACGAAGGCCAAAGGCCGCGATGCCGCCCAGCAGGGTCAGCAGCGGCCAAAACGCATATTTTTTCATATCGGGCGTCCTTTCGGAGAAAATTCGGGAATTTGACGCCGCAGAGATACGGCAACATCTTAATATACCACGGCAAAACAAATTTGTCTACGCACCGGATTTGTGGTAAAATAAAAAATAATCTGACGATACAGCGAAACCGCCTCCGGCGGCGGACCGCACCGCGGACATATTCCCCTCCGGACCGCATACCATGCAGGAGGGCCCGTCCACGGCGGGGCCGTACTTTGCTGCGGGAGGAGTACTATTTTTCATGAAATATCCCCTGAAACCCTGTCTGAAAGTCTCCATACTGCTGATCTGCGTGCTGTTCATTCTGCCCCTGCTCACCGTCACGGTGATCCGGTACGAGCGATCCGGCGAGCAGGAGGAGCCTATAGAAATCCTGCCTCCCGGCGACATCGACAGCCATGAAACCATCCGGGTGAAGCTGCCTGACGGCGTGCAGGAAATGAGCATGAGCGACTATCTGGAGTGTGTGCTCCGGGCGGAAATGCCGGCCTCCTTCGAACAGGAGGCCCTGTGTGCGCAGGCGGTAGCCGCCCGCACATACACGCTGTACAAGATCGCCACCGGCGGAAACCACGGAACCGAGGCGGACGTGTGCAGCGATTCCACCTGCTGTCAGGCCTATCTCTCCAAGGAGGAGGCGGCCACGAACTGGGGCGACAAGGCGGAGCGGTACGAGGCCAAGATCGACAACGCCGTGGCCGCCACCGACGGCCAGACCATCCTCTATGACGGCCAGCCCATTCTGGCCGTGTTCCACTCCTCCTCCGCAGGGCTGACCAAGAGCGCCGGCGAGGTATGGACGGAGGATCTGCCCTATCTTCAGAGCGTTGCCAGCCCGGAGAAGGGCGGCGAGATCCCCAACTATTACAGCCGCGTGGAATTTACGGCGGACGAGTTCCGCAAAAAATTCAAGGCCGCATACCCCGACGCGGATCTGTCCGGCGATATGAAGGGCTGGATCACCGGCCTGACCACCACCGAGGGAACCAACGTGGACACGGTGGTGATCGGCGGCGTCACCGTCCGGGGCGCACGGGTGAGAACCATTTTTGGCCTGCGCTCCGCCTCCTTTGAAACAGAGGTGCAGGACAAAAAGATCGTATTCTTCGTCACCGGCTACGGCCACGGCGTGGGCATGAGCCAGTACGGTGCCAACGAGCTGGCCAAGGAGGGCAAAACGTGGAAGGAGATCATCACCCACTACTATACCGGCGTGACGCTGGAGGCCCGGACGATCCACGGGCCCGCCTGACGCCGCTTTACAACGGCGCGGCAGGCGTGGTAAAATAGTCGAAATCGGACGGAAGGGGGCGCTTGAAGGTGAAACGGATGCTTCGGCGGGCGGCCGCACTGGCAGCCGCGCTGCTTCTCATGCTGCAGACGGTCTCCGTACCCGGCGCGGCGGCGGGTTCCGTCTACTTCACCGTGGTCAACGAGACGGTGCTGGAGCTCTCCTCGGCCACCATGCCCTTCTGGTCGGGCGGCTACCTCTATGTGTCCTCCTACATGTTCTCCAGCCGGGATTCCGTCAAGGAGCTGGGGCTCTACTACTCATATAACAGCACCAAAAAAATGGTGGTGCTTTACACCTCCGCCCACTCACTGATCTTCAACATGAACGACGACACGGTGATTGACGGCGTCGGCGGCAGCTACTACCCGCCCGCCGTCTCCCGCAACGGCAGCATTTTCCTGCCTGTGTCCGTGGTGGCGGATTTCTTCGGCATGACCTACAGCAACACCCGGGTGTCCAGAGGATACGTGATCCGGCTGCGGAACTCCAACTCCGTGCTGTCCGACTCCATGTTCATTGACGCGGCCGCCTCCCAGCTGAACGCCCGCTACGCGCAGTATCTGAAGTCGCTGGAGCCTCAGTCCGGCGGCTCCTCCGCCACGGTGCAGCCCGCACTGCCCCCGGCGGAGACCGGAACCGAAACCGAGACGGATATTCCCGGAAAGACGGTGTACCTGTGCTTCCGCGTGGGCGACGCCCAGCGGACGGCCGCCATGCTGGATCTTCTGCGGGGCAGCGGCTACGCAGCCTTCTATGTCACCGAGCAGCAGATTCGGGAAAACGGCGGCCTGATCCGGCGGATGATCGCCTCCGGACAGGCTGTGGGCCTGATTGCCGACGGCGCCAGCCGCAAACAGTCGGTGGCAGATCAGCTGAGCGCCGCCAATCAGGCGCTGAGCGAAGCGGCCAACGCCCGCACCCGGCTGTGCTATGTGGAGAACGCCGGAGAGAGCGGCCGGGCCGCGGCGGCCGCCGCGGGATACAGCTGCCTGATCCCGGACATCAACCGCGGAACCTACGGCCTGCGAAACGAGTCCAACGCCAGCTATCTGCTCAGCCAGATCGAAAAGCGGCGGGGCGCCGTCTCCGTATGGTGCGGCGATCAGGCGACGCCGGAGGGCCTGCGGATATTCCTTGCCGCCGCCCGAAAGGCCGGAGACCGGATGCTGGGCGCGACGGAGCTTTCCTGAACCGCCCAAGATTTACAGAAAATTCAACAACGCTCCGGAGCATACGGATATAATTTTACCGAAATGGAATCGCCGCGGTACGGCTGACGGGAGGAATGACCATGGCACGCAATATTCTGGTGGTGGAGGACGATCACAACATCTCCGATCTGATTCATATGTACTTGGTGAAGGAGGGCTTCGACGTCCGGATCGCCGGGGACGGCGGCAAGGCCATCGAGGAGTTCAACAAGGAGGCCCCCGACCTGATCCTGCTGGACATCATGCTGCCCGTTATGGACGGCTGGGCCGTCTGCGCCAAGATCCGGGAGACCTCCAAGGTTCCCATCATCATGCTCACGGCCAAGAGCGAGGTCTTTGACCGCATTCAGGGGCTGGAGATGGGCGCGGACGACTATCTGGTCAAGCCCTTCGAGATGAAGGAGCTCATCGCCCGCATCAACGCCGTCCTGCGCCGGACGGAGATCCCCGACGACACCCGCAAGCGGCTGGTGTTTGACAAGCTGATCATCAATCTGGATTCCTACGAGCTGATCGTGGACGGGAAGAAGATCGACACCCCGCCCAAGGAGCTGGAGCTGCTGTACCATCTGGCCTCCACCCCCAACCGGGTCTACACCCGCAACCAGCTGCTGGACGAGGTCTGGGGCTTTGACTATTTCGGAGACTCCCGGACCGTGGACGTGCACATCAAGCGCCTGCGGGAAAAGGTGGAGAACGTGTCCGATCAGTGGGCGCTGAAAACCGTCTGGGGCGTGGGCTACAAATTTGAGGTCATGGGCCCGGACGGCAAGGCCGCCGAGGCCGACCCCGGCGAGAAAAAGTGACGCCGGGCGCATCTGATAGAGAAAGCGTAAGACAATGAGTTTGCGGGAGAAGCTGAACAAAAAATTCAGGGGCCTTTACTGGCGGCAGCTGTTCGTCACCGTGGGCGTCGTCCTGCTGACGCTGCTGCTGCTGGGTGCCTCCTTCTTCTCCCTGAGCTATAACTACGCCAAGCAGCAGCGCAATCAGGACCTGGCGGACAAGGCCCGCGCCGTGGCCGTCTTTTCCGCCGGCTATCTGGAACAGAGCGGCTTTTCCAGCGAGGAGGATTTCCAGCAGCTGGCATCCTTCGCCGCCAACGTCTCCGACGTGGACTTCCTGATCTGCAGCACAAAGGGACAGGTGCTGCTGACCACCGACACCAAGCAGAACGGGAAGATCATCACCATTCCCGCTGAGCTGACGCAGAAGATTCTGGAAAAGGGCGTGGCCTACGAGAAGGACGATCTGGACGGCCTGTACGAAAAAGACCGTTTTGTGGTGGGCGTGACCTCCGTGCAGAAGGACACCGGCGATACCGTGGGAATGGTGCTGGCGGTGGCCACCTCCACCTCGCTGGACAATATGTGGCAGGCCTTCGTGGGTCTGTTCTTCATGACGGCCATCGTGGTGCTGATGATCGCCTTCATGGCATCTTCCGTCACCACCATGCGCCAGATCCAGCCCATCCGGGAGATGGCGCAGGCCACCCGGCGCTATGCCGAGGGCGACTTCGACATCCGCATGAACGACTACGGCCGCAACGACGAGATCGGGGAGCTGGCTGCCTCCTTCAACAACATGGCCGAATCTCTGCAGCAGACGGAGCGATCACGGCGGGAGTTCATCGCCAACATCTCCCACGAATTAAAGACGCCCATGACCACCATCGCCGGCTATACGGACGGAATTCTGGACGGGACCATTCCGCCGGAGAGCCAGAAGCGGTATCTGCAGATCATCTCCGACGAGAGCCGCCGCCTCAGCCGACTGGTCCGGCGGATGCTGGACGTCAGCCAGCTGCAGGCCATCGACCCGCTGAAAAACGGAGCGCACTTCGACCTGTGCGAGAGTATGCGCCGGGTGCTGATCTCCATGGAGAAAAAGATCACCGACCGCAATCTGGACGTGGACGCCGACATTCCCGACGAGCCGATTCTGGTTCTGGGGGACAAGGACATGATTACGCAGGTCATCTACAACCTGCTGGAAAACGCCACCAAGTTCGCGCAGGAGGGGTCCACCCTTTATCTGGGCGTCACCACCATCGACGGCAAGGCCCGCGTCACCATCCGCAACGTGGGCGGAACCATCTCGGCGGAGGAGCTGCCGCTGCTGTTCGAGCGATTCCACAAGAGCGACAAGTCCCGCAGCGAGGACAAGGACGGCGTGGGCCTCGGACTTTACATCGTCAAGACCATTCTGGAGCAGCACAAGGAAAAGATCAATGTCACCAGTGAGAACGGCGTGACCACGTTTACGTTCTCCCTGACGGTAGAATGAGGAGCCATATGAGCGAAGAGGAGAACAAGGACCTCCGTCCCGAATCCGAGGAGACGGGCCGCCCCGACGGGGACGCCGCCGGGCAGGAGCCCGCCGGCGAAGGAATCGCAGCCCCCGCCGCCGGGCAGGAGCCCGCCGGCGAGGGAACCGCAGCCCCCGCCGCCGAACAGGAGTCCGCCGGCGAGGGAATCTCCGGCGAGGTGGTGGAGTATTACCAGCCGCCGCAGGGCCGGGAGGTCGTGGAATACTACGTGCAGGACAGGCCCCTGCCCGGCCGCCGGGCGCCGGAGCAGCCCGCCGGGCAGAAGAAAAAGCGGCGCCGGGGGCTGTATGTCTTTTTGATCTGCGCCGCCGCGGTGGCGGGCCTGACGGTGTTCGCCTGCCTGTATCCCTTCGGGGGAAAGAAGGCCGACACTTCGTCGGAGACCCCGCAGCAGCAGCAGGAGGACGCCGCCGATGAGAAGATCACCATTCCCACCTATCAGGCGGACGAGGGCGTGACCTTCACCGCCCAGAAGGACCACGGAGAGACGCTGACCCCGCAGGAGATTTACCGACAGGTCAACCCCTCGGTGGTGACGGTGCTGGTGCAGCTGAAAACCGGCGCCTCGGTGGGCACGGGCGTGATCTTTACCTCCGACGGCTACGTGCTGACCAACTATCATGTGGTGGCCGGCGGCAAGGACTGCAGCGTGACGCTGAACACCAATGTCACCTACGCCGCGCAGTACGTGGCGGGGGACAGCGACAACGACGTGGCCATCCTGAAGGTAAATGCCCAGAACCTGCCCGCCGCGGAGATCGGAGCCTCCGACGCCCTGAGCGTGGGCGATCCCGTCTATGCCATCGGCAATCCGCTGGGTGTGGAGCTGCGGGGCACCTTCACCAACGGCATCGTCTCCGCCATCAACCGGGATGTGGATGTGGAAGGGCGCACCATGACGCTGGTTCAGACCAACGCCGCCCTGAACTCCGGCAACTCCGGCGGCCCCCTCATCAACCAGTACGGACAGGTGGTGGGCATCAATACCATCAAGATGAGCTCCGCCTTCTCCAATATCGAGGGACTGGGCTTCGCCCTGCCCACCAGCTCTCTGCAATACATTGTGGATGATCTGCTGACCTACGGCAAGGTTCTGCCGGAGCCCCGGCTGGGCATCACGGTGGAGTCGACGGGCACCTCTCTGCCGGACGGCACGGTGGGCGCCAGGGTAATGGATGTGACAAAGGGCTCCGCCGCCGATCTGGCGGGGGTCAAGAGCGGGGACGTGATCGTCTCTGCCGACGGGGACAAGGTCACCGGCAGCGACGACCTGCTGCACATCCGCAAGCGGTTCCACGTGGGAGATCAGATGTCCCTCACCGTGTACCGGGACGGCGACTATCTGAAACTGACGCTGGATCTGCAGGAGGCCGCGGACTGAGCGCGGGCGGTTGACTTTTTCCACCAGACATCTTAAACTAAAGACGCACAGAGCCCCGCCGCGAAAAACGGCGGGAAAATCAATATCGGAAAGGACTGAGGGTATGCTGGACAAAAAGGTTTCGGAACTCTTGAACACGCAGGTCAACAAGGAGTTCTATTCGGCCTATCTGTACATGGATTTTTCCAACTACTACTATGAACAGGGACTGGAGGGCTTTGGCAACTGGTACAAGGTGCAGTATCAGGAGGAACGCGATCATGCGATCCTGATGAATCAGTATCTGCTGAACAACGGTGAGCATGTTACGCTGGAGGCCATAGACAAGCCGGACAAAACGTATTCCGGTTATGGCGATCCGCTGAATTTCGGTCTTGAGCACGAGCGGTATGTGACGAGCCTCATCCACGGCATCTACAGCGCTGCCAACGAGGCAAAGGATTTCCGCACCATGCAGTTCCTGGACTGGTTTGTCAAGGAGCAGGGCGAGGAGGAGAAGAACGCCGAGGACCTCATCAAGAAGTTCTCGCTTTTCGGGCAGGACCCCAAGGGCCTGTACATGCTGGACAACGAGCTCAAGGCCCGCGTCTACGCGGCCCCTTCTCTGGTGATCTGAAGAAAAGGGCGGGGAGACGGCTTACGCCGTTTCCCCGCCCTTTCGCAGAATGGCCGCGTTGCACGCGGAGACGATAAAACAGCCGTGGAGACTGCCGGACGCCGGCAGTCTCCACGGCTGTATGTGTCGAAAGGAAGTTCAGATTTTGCCGGAGCCGCTTCTCATTTGCCGGCCTTTTCAGCCGCGATGCGGTCCTTGTTGATGTCCATCCAGACATCCACATTCTTGATTCCTAGCTTTTGCGGGTTGAAGAAGGGATCTTCCACGCCGGCTTTGCGCTGGGCCATGTAGTCGTCGTATGTTTTCTTGACATTGGGCAGAAGAATGGCCAGCGTAATCAGGTTGAACCATGCCATCAGCGCGAACATGACCTCGCTGATTGCCCATGCGGTAGAGGCCGTGATGTTGGCCCACAGGAAGAAGAACAGAGGCATGATGATGCGGATGCCCCAGATCACCTTGCGGCGGGTGGCCTCACTGGAATTTCTGCACAGATAGGCCAGACCGGATTCACCTTCGTAATAGTATGCGATGCAGGTGGAGTAGGCGAAGCAGAACAGGGCAATGGCGATCAGCATACCGCCGACACCGTGAGGAATGGCCGTATTGGCGGCTTCCTGCACCCACACAACGCCTGCCGTGCCGGTTTTGGCCTGAGCGGCCATTTGAGCGGAGCCCTGACCGATATACATGAAGGTCTTGCCGTCGGGGCCCAGCACATTGAAGCAGTCGGAAACCTCTGCCATGATGCCGGAGCAGAAGCAGACAGCCACGTCGATGTACACGGAGAATGCGTTGACCAGACCCTGAGTGGCCGGGTGAGCGGTCTCAGCGGCAGCAGCGGAGGGAGGCGTCTCACCGAAGCCGGAGCCGGAGGAGTTCACGGCGCGCTTGACGCCGTAAGAGAATGCGCCGCCCATCATGCCGCCGAAGATGGCATGGGTGTTGAAGGCGCTGCCGAACATCATCTTGATGGTGGAGGGGATGGCGCCGGCGTTGCCGACCAACACGATGATGGTGACGATCAGGTAGCCGATGGTCATAAAGGGAACAATGATCGTGGAGAACTTTGCAATACGGCGGATACCGCCGGAGATGACTGCGAACAGCAGCACGGCGACGATGGCGCCGGTGAGGACGTGGCTCATGCCGAAGCTGTTCTCAAAGGCCATGGCGATGTTGTTGGCACTGGGGCCGGTGACGAGGAAGGGCACGCCGATGGTGCAGAAAAGAGCAAAGATGATGGCGAAGGCTTTGCCCAGAGGCTTCCAGGGAATACCCTTTTCCATGTAATAGTACGGGCCGCCGCGGTACTGGCCGTCCATACGGACCTTGTAGATCTGACCGAGGCTGTTCTCGGCGTAGGCAATGGCGGAAGTCACGAGAGCAGTGATGATCATCCAGAATACGGAGCCGGGGCCGCCGTACATGATGGCGACCATGACGCCGCCGATGTTGCCTACGGCCACGCGGTAGGCGCACACGGAACAGAATGTCTCAAACGGGGAAATGCCCTCCTGAGAGCCGCCGCCGGATTTCAGCAGCTTCCACTGCAGGCCGGTTTTGGTGACGTTGCCAAACTTCATGGCGATGCAGTAGACGACGGCGAGACCGAAGGTCAGCGCGATCAGGGGAGTTGCCCAGAGAATGTTATCCAGGTTGAATATGAATGATGCAAAGTCCATAGTGTTCTCCCTCGTTTTCCTTTTTTGAATATATTTTCCAAGAAGTAAACGGATTGGAAATTCTCCCGATTCCATTCCGCGATTTCCCGGACAAACGGAAATTGCTCAGCGGCCCTTGATGCCAAGGTTCAAAACCTCGTGCATATACTTGATGGATTTGCGCATGGCCGCAATCTCCTCTTTCCGGCCGTCCTCCAGAGAGTATCCGCTCAGAGGCAATTCAATTTCCAGATCGATGGTGTCCAGTTCCTCGGGCGCTTTCTCCCGCAGAATCTTCATGACCTCGATCACATCCACGTCACCGTCGCCGATGGCGCAGCCCAGAGAGTGGGTGCCGTCCGGATCGGCGAACACGCGGTTGTCACAGAAATGTACGCAGTAGCTGTAGGGCGCCATCTTGTCGACACAGTCCTTGATACCTTCGGCCAGCATCAGGGAGTTGATGGTGTCGCAGCAGGCACCCACCAGCGGGTGGTTGATCTGCTCGACCATCCAGATGACCTCGTCGGCAAACAGGTCGCAGTGGTTCTCAATGGCGATTTTCATGCCGTATTTTTCAATGGCAGGAAGATTTTTCTTAAAGTCCAACACGATGTCCGCCATCTGCTTGACGGCTTCAGGACACATGCAGGCGTGGGAGATGGGATGGGGATGCTCCACATCGGTGCTGTACTTGACCAGCTTGCATCCCAGCTTGTGGGCAATTTCCAGAGATTCGGCAATGGTGCAGTTGACGCGGGGATCGGACGGTGCGTTGAACGAGATGTTCAGCTCCAGATCAAGTCCCAGCTGCTGTGCCTTTTCCTTGACCGCGGCCAGATGTGCGTTCGACAGGTCGTCATCCAGATCCACCAGAGTCATGTGGATGACCTCAATGCCCTCCTCCACGCACATATCCATCAGCTTTTCCAAATTGATGACTTTTTCAAAGGCAAAGGTCTTGCCCTCACTCTGAAAGCCCCAGCTTTCGCCAAGACCGCTCAGATGCAGCGTATAGGTGTGCATGCCCAGCTTGAACCTGCGCGCTGCCGCTTTTCCTGAGATGTGTTTCATGCGATCGTACTCTCCTTTGATTAGAGATTCGGCATTGCTGCCGGAATTCAATGGTGCGGAATCCTTTCGGAGTATGAGCGGGATGATGCCCATGTCAGAATATTAGCAATCGGCGTGCTCACTTCTCGATTTTTCCAAAAATTTTCAAAAAGTGGGGAAATTTTGTCCGATATATCAAAATGTTGCGAAAAGTATTTGAGCATTTTGACTGCGGATTTGGCTGCGTCTGAGAGAGACAAGAGAGGAACTGCGGACTGCTTACAGAAAATTGTTGATGAATTTTCAGCAGGCAATGATGAATTTTAATCAATCTTTCTAAAAAAAACCGGTCTCGCCCTTGGGTAAGACCGGTTGAAAAAGCAGCGGCTCTCTCTGAAAAGAAGACCGCTGCGCAGGGGTTATTTTATCGGCGTCTCCACATCGATCTGATAGCGATTGATCCGATACTGGAGCTTTTGCCGATCAATTTTCAAAAGCCGCGCGGCCTCCGAGACGTTTCCGCTGGCATCCCGCAGGGCCTGACAGATGGTGCCGTACTCGAATTTCCGGATAACCTCGTCCAGCGGTCCCTCCAGACGGGGGATGCGCTGAGACTCCGCTTCCATCTGGATTGCGGTGCTCTCGTCCAGCAGGTGCCGCGGCAGGTATTTTGGCGAGATCACGCTCTGTGTGTCAGGAAGGATATTCATGGCGTGCTCGATGGCATGCTGCAGTTCCCGGACGTTGCCTGGCCAGCTGTAATTCTGAAATAGCTGCAGCGTTTTGCCGTCGATGCCGCTGACCTTTCTGCACAACTCCTCATTGCATTGCAGGCAAAAGCTGTTGGCCAGCAGGGGAATGTCCTCTTTGCGCTCCCGCAGAGGCGGGATGGTAATGCTGACCACGCCCAGCCGGTAAAAGAGATCCCGCCGCAGTTTCCCCTCCTCAATGGCCTGATAGCGAAGTTGCCTCCTACAGCTATAAAATCGCACTTCCCAGAATCTGCACGGTGACAGTGCAGGCAAAGGATTTGAATCTCGCGGCCAACGGAGCAGCAGGTATTCTTCCTGCCGAGGCAAAGACCTATATTCCAGCGGCTCTGACAGTTCCTCCGCCAGCTACACCATAACCTTCAATACCAACGGCGGAAGCCCGATCGCCTCTGTCAGCAAGACCGGCGGCACCACCGTCGACCTCTCCGCCTACAAGCCGACCCGCGATGGCTACACCTTCGGAGGCTGGTACTTCGACAGCACGCTGACCAAGCCGGTGACCTCGGTGAAGCTGACCGCCGACACCACCGTCTATGCCAAGTGGATCGCCAGCACGGCGAAAAATCCCTTCACCGACGTGCCGGACGGCGCGTACTATCACGACGCGGTGATCTGGGCCGCGGAGAAGGACATCACTGACGGCAAGACGTCCACCACCTTTGCCCCCGCTGCAGACTGCACCCGGGCGCAGGTCGTTACCTTCCTGTGGCGCGCCATGGGTTCTCCGAAGCCCGCCGCAGCGTCCAATCCCTTTGCCGATGTCAAGGCCGGCGCCTACTATTACGACGCTGTCCTCTGGGCAGTGGAAAAGGGCATCACCAAGGGCACCACTGCCACGGCCTTCTCTCCGGATCGGACGGTCACCCGCGCCCAGTTCGTCACCTTCCTGTGGCGCATGGCGGACAGCCCGGCTCCCAAGGGCACCAGCAGCTTCGCGGATGTGACCGACACCGGCGCCTACTATTACAGCGCGGTTTTGTGGGCGGCGGAGCAGGGCATCACCAAGGGCACCACCGCCACCACGTTCAGCCCCGGCGAGGCCTGCAACCGCGGACAGGTCGTGACCTTCCTCTATCGGTATCTCGGCAAGTAAGCCGAACCTGCGGATCATGCAAAAGGGGGCTTCGGCCCCCTTTTGCGCACCTGAGGTGGTATGTGCGGCGCACCCGCGGCGGACGGCCGCGCGAAATCCGGCGTTCCCGGAACCCGGGGCCTCCGCACCGCCCGGAACAGCGTTAGGAGGAAAAGCTATGGCAGTCAGTTTCAATCAGAACTCCGTATGGAACCTGAAGCCCATCGGCATCGACGCGGTAAGGGATGAGGTCAACGGCCTGCTCATTCAGGGCGAGGAGGCCGTGATGGCGTTTCAGACTGTGCGCGATCAGCTGCTGTTCACCAACAAACGGATCATTTCCATCGACGTGCAGGGCATCACGGGCAGAAAAAAATCCTACAGCTCCCTGCCTTACTCCAAAATTCAGTATTTTTCGGTTCAGACGCCCGGATTTGCGGAGCTGATGCCTGATTCCGAGCTATACATCATGTTTTCAAACACGTTTACCGCAAAGTTTGAATTTAAGGGGGACGTGGACATCGGGAAGATCGGACGGATGATTTCCGAGTACATTCTGGCGTGACCGCCACCGCAGCTCCGTTTGGCCTGCCGCGCCGGCGGCCTCCCGCGGGAGAAAGGCTCCGGCAAACACAAAAAGGGAGGGGACGCAAGTCCTCTCCCTTTCCTGATTCACTCTTTTGCCCGCGGGGCCGTTACCGTCCCATCGACGACGGCGGGGACATCTGCAGGGTTTGCTCCATCTGAGGCCGGGCGTCCGGAGCCAGCGGTTCGGCTGCCGGAGCGAACAGCCTGCCGGTGCTTTTAATCAGTTCGCCGCTCCGGACCATCTCCGCCATCTTGGGAACGTTGTTGCCTGTCAGCGTTTTGAAGTCCTCGCGCGCGGCCAGCTGCTCCGCAAGATCGCAGGGATACACGCCCTTGGGCAGGGCGTCCTTCTGCATGGAGGAGACCACGAGTTCTGCCGCGAGGCGGCGCCCCTCCTCAGCGGAAAGGGTTCCGGCATTCTTCTGCAGCGTCTGGTACGGCGGCTCCGGGCGGATAGCCGCGCTCTCCGTCAGTTCCTTCTGGAAGTTTTGCTCCTCTTCCTCCGGGATTTCGAGAGGATCAGGGATCAGCCGCTCCTTCGCGCGGGCATGCTCGCGCCTGATACTCTCGCTGAGAGAGCTGAGATGATCCTGACTGCCCTCGAGTTCGGTAAATTTTTCTCCCAGACCGGCAATGCTGCCGGCTCGCAGCGACATCGACATCAGGCTGAGAAATTCCTTTGAATTTCTCGGATACAAGTCCGCCAGACGTCTCGCGATCTGGCTGGTCACCTCGGCGCGGTCACGGCCCTGTACGGCGGTCACGGCCATATCCGCCACGTTGTCGGGGGCCTGCCCGTCAATCTTGAAATCGTCGGTGATCCCGGCCTTTTCCAGATTTTTGTTCAGGATGCCCAGATTCTTCCGGCACACATCCTTCAGATAGGCGACGTCCTCCGGGCTGGGCATTTCGCTGGTCACGCCATGGTCGTTGCGGAAACTCATGATGCCCGCGACCCGCGTGAGCGCTGAGAGGAACCTTCTGGTCTCTGCCCTGGTTTCCACGCCCTCTGTCGGTATGGCGCCCGCCAGCTCGCGGCTGCTGCCAAAGTATTTCTCGGCGATGAAAAAGGTTGAAAGCTCCGACTTTTCATTGTACTGCTCGGAGTTGATGATTTCCTTGATCCTGCTGACTCTGGCGATGTTGACAGGATCGGAATTTACCAGCGTCTCCAGATTTTTCTGATAGCCGTCGCTGATGCTTGTGCCGTCCAGCGCGTCGAGCAGCTGGCGCTGCTCCATCGTCTGCTTTTCCGGCGGAATCTTCTGAATATCCCGCCCTTCGGCGCAGCGGGATTCAATGATTTTTTCAGCGAACTTGAACTTTTCGTTGAATTTTTCGCTGAGCTCTGCCTTCCGCTCCTGCGATTCCTCCCGCTGCCGGGCCTCTGCCCGCTGCCGCTCTGCCTCGGCCCGGTACCTCCGCCCTGCGGCTTCGGCTGTATTGTGCTGGTCAAAGGCCGCCTGATTGCGCTCGTAATCGTTGAACAGCTTCACCTTTATGTCATACTGCCTGAAAGCATCGCTGAAAAAACCAAATCTGTGGAAGAATCGCTTCAGGGCCGACGGCCTTTCCGGCGGATCCATGCGGCGATGCTCTCCGGGGGCATACGCCGTGAACGTCTCATCGGAATCCTGGGACAATCCCACCGAATAGGGCTTTTCACTGCCCGCCTTCTGGAAGAACAGCCGTCCATCCCGCACCAGACTGTAGAGCCCGTCCACAATCTGCTGGCGGGTCCGCTCATTGTCTACCCCGCGAAGGTCCGCCAGAACCTCCGTCAGCGGCGTCTCGCGCAGCGGGCTGCCATCCGCGTCGCCGGTAATCACGAAGCAGCTTTGCAGCGTCTGGGGATTCTCCCAGTCGAACTTGCCGCCGGCTCCGTTGATGGTGGTGGCGATCTGCTCAAAAATTGTCGTCTGACGGGATCGCTGTGGGTTCCTGAGATCTTCGGCGATGGCAGCGTAAATGTCCATATTGCTACTGTTGATGTCAAGCATAATAGCTTCCCCCTACCCAAAATTTTGCGGGGAATTGTAAAGCCCCAGCGGTACCCACTGTCTCTATATCGCGATTATATCAGCCGTAGGACACCAGAAGGACACCTTTTTAAAAGAAATTTCCACATTTTGCTCCGCTGAGATGCGGGTTTCTCCAGAAAGGGGGCCTTCGGCCGCGGCAAAAGGAAAAATTTTCCGGGAGCCCGCTATACCGCACAATACAGTTTTCCGATTTCAGAAATCAACAAGACCGTTTTTCTGTATGCCTGAATGTTTTCGCCTGCAAGCCCCCGGAAACCTTGCAGAAAAGCAAAACAAATCCGTGCAGGGCCGCATTATCAGATCGTTGTCAAAAGAGAGAAAAAAGCCCCGGAAGCCAGTGTTGCCAAGGCTTTCGGGACTTCATCACTTATTCCCACTCGATGGTGGCGGGGGGCTTGGAGGTGATGTCGTAGACGATGCGGTTGATGGAGCGGACCTCGTTGACGATGCGGACGGAGATTTTATCCAGCACATCGTAGGGGATGCGGGCCCAGTCCGCTGTCATGAAGTCGCTGGTGGTCACGGCGCGGAGAGCCAGCGTGTAGTCGTAGGTGCGGCCGTCGCCCATGACGCCCACGGACCGCATGGAGGTCAGCACCGCGAAGTACTGGCTCAGCGCCGCGTCGGCGCCCTCTTTGTGCAGCTCGTCCCGGAACACAAAGTCCGCGTCCCGCAGGATGTCCAGCTTTTCCTTGGTGATCTCGCCGATCACGCGGATGGCAAGACCCGGACCGGGGAAGGGCTGACGGGTTACCAGATACTCCGGCAACTCCAGCTCGCGGCCCAGCTGGCGGACCTCATCCTTGAACAGCATCCGCAGCGGCTCGATGATTTCCTTGAAGTCCACAAAATCAGGCAGACCGCCCACATTGTGGTGGCTCTTGATGGTGGCGGCGTTGCCGAGGCCGGACTCAATCACATCGGGATAGATGGTCCCCTGCGCCAGAAAATCGACCTTGCCGATCTTCTTGGCCTCGTCCTCAAAGACCCGGATAAATTCCTCGCCGATGATTTTGCGCTTGCGCTCCGGCTCGGTGACGCCGGCCAGCTTGTCCAGAAAACGCTTTTCCGCGTCTACGCGGACGAAGTTGATGTCCCACTTGCGGAAGGCGGCTTCCACCTCGTCGCCTTCGTTTTTGCGCATGAGGCCGTGATCCACGAACACGCAGGTGAGCTGTTTGCCCACGGCCTCTGCCAGCAGGGCCGCGGCCACGGAGGAGTCCACACCGCCGCTGAGCGCCAGCAGAACCTTGCCGTCGCCCACCTTTTCCCGGATGGAGGCGATGGCGGTGCGGCAGTAGTCGCCCATGGTCCACTCGCCCCTGGCGCCGCAGACCTCATAGAGAAAGTTGCGGATCATCTTCACGCCGTTTTCGGTGTGATTGACCTCGGGATGGAACTGAACGCCGTAAAAGCCGCGCTTTTCGTCGGCAATGGCCACGTTGGGGCAGTTGTCGGAGTGGGCCGTCAGCGCAAAGCCGTCGGGCACCTTCTCCATATAGTCGCCGTGGCTCATCCAGGAGATGCCCGTCTGAGGCAGCCCCTTGAACAGAGTGCAGGCGGAATCGTAATAGGTTTCGGTCTTGCCGTATTCCCGGGCGGAGGCGTCCGAGGCGGGCACGACCCTGCCGCCCAGATGATGGGCCAGCAGCTGGCAGCCGTAGCAGATGCCCAGAATGGGAATGCCCAGCCGGAAAATTTCGGGATCGACCTGCGGGGAACCGGCCTCGTAAACGCTGCTGGGACCGCCGGTGAAAATGATGCCGATGGGATTTTTGGCCTTGATCTCGCTGAGAGGAGTGGTGTAGGGCTTGACCTCACAGTAGACGCTGCACTCGCGGACGCGGCGGGCAATCAGCTGGTTATACTGGCCGCCGAAGTCCAGAACGATGACTTCCTGCATGGGGTGTCCTTCCTTTCACGTATCGTTCAGAGGGGAGAGGCGGGGGGCTCAGTCGTCGTCCCGAAAGACGATGTGGCCCGGCTCGGCGCTCTCGATGATGGCCAGAGACTTCAGGTTGACGCCCGCGGCCCGCAGGCGGTCGCCGCCGCCCTGAAAACCCTTCTCCACGGCACAGCCGATGCCCACGATTTCGGCTCCGGCGGACTCCACGATGTCGCACAGGCCGCGCATGGCCTCGCCGTTGGCCATGAAGTCGTCGATGATGAGAACCTTGTCGCTGCTGTGCAGCCATTCCTTGGAAACCAGCAGCGTTACCTTCTTTTTATAAGTATAGGAGAAGATGTCGCTCTGATACAGGCCGCCTTCAATATTGTCGCTCTTGGCCTTTTTCGCAAAAATCATGGGCTTGTGGAACCGCTGGGCGACGATGGAGGCCAGCGCGATGCCGGAGGCCTCTGCCGTGAGAATCATGGTGACCTCGTCCATGTTGAAATGTCTGCCGAACTCATCGGCGATCTCCACCATGAAATCGGTGTCGATCCGGTGATTCAGGAAGCCGTCTACCTTGATGATGTTGCCGGGCAGGACCTTGCCCTCCTTGACGATCCGATCCTTCAGTGCCTGCATGTGCGCATCCCCCTCTGATTTTTTTCTGTATTAGATCTGCGTATGCCGATCCGCTTATATAGCTGATTCTATTATCCCTAATTTCCCGCATTTTTTCAACTGAATTTAACAACAAAAACAGAAAGTCGCGAAAGCGCTGCCTTGTCTACTTTGTGTACGCCATAGCCGGACAAAAAGGGCGGACTCACCCGGAGTCCGCCCTTCTGAGCTGCGATTATTTCTTTTCCAGAGCGTCGGCGGCGCCGTCCAGCCAACTGCCCTGAAAGTCCTCGATCTTTCCTGCGTCGGTGAGTGCGGCCAGTGCCGGATCAATGGGCATCTCGGCCAGCAGCTTCAGATTGTGCCGCGCGGCGGCCTCGCTGCTGCGGCCCTCGCCGAACAGGTACACCTTTTTCCCACAGTCGGGGCAGGTGATATAGCTCATGTTCTCCACCAGACCGACAATGGGAATCCCCATCATCTCGGCCATCCGGACGGCCTTTTCCACCACCATGCCCACCAGCTCCTGCGGAGAGGCCACAATGAGGATGCCGTCCAGCGGGATGGACTGGAACACGCTGAGGGATACGTCGCCGGTGCCGGGAGGCATATCCACGAACAGATAGTCGCAGTTCCACACCACGTCGGTCCAGAATTGCTGCACCACGCCGGAGATGACGGGGCCGCGCCAGATGACCGGGTCCGTCTCATGCTCCAGCAGCAGGTTGATGGACATGACCTCGATGCCGGTGCGGGACTGGCATGGGAACATGGCGTTTTCCCGGCCCTCCGCCCGATCATGGATACCGAAGGCGCGGGGAATGGAGGGGCCGGTGATGTCGGCGTCCAGAATGCCGACCTGATAGCCGCGCCGGCGCATGGTGACGGCCAGCTGACTGGTCACCATGGATTTGCCGACGCCGCCCTTGCCGGAGACGACGCCGTAGACTTTTCCTATGTGACTTTCGGGATGGGGTTCTTTCAGCATTGACTGGGGATGCTGCCGCTCCCCGCAGCTCTCGCCGCAGGAGGAACAGTCGTGGGTACATTCGCTCATGATCGAAGGACTCCTTTGATTCGCCGGCAAAGGCGTTATTTTCGGCATATGCCATTATTCAGCAGGACTATCTTATACCTGTTTTATGGCGTTCGTCAACCCCTGAATCTTTACTGATGTGCGATAAAGAAGTAATAGAAGTGTAAAAAATTTTGCCGTTCCTATCCGGCACTTGCGCATTGTGTCGGATAGGTCGGGCGGTTATTCGGGCAAGTCCACCTTGCCAACAAAAGAATAATAAATCTCAATGTCCTGTCTGCGGGTCTTGTTCTCGTCATAGCTGCACTCATGCACAACGATTTTCTCTACAAACTCCCGCAGCAGAGTAGGGGTAAGTTCTTCAAAGCTGGTATGCCGCCGGACAACATTCATAAACTTTTCTGCGTTCACGGTGGCTTCCTGTGCTTTGGAAAGCTCCGCTTGAATAGCAGCGGCTCTTTCTTTCAGCTCCCGTTGCTCTGCTTCATAGTCTGCCGACAGCTCTGTGAAACGCTCGTCTGATATGCGCCCGGTCACGCTGTCCTCATACAGCCGCTTGAAGATAGCGGATAACTCGGCTATGCGTTTCTCGGAGGCTTCCAGTTCCTTTTTCTTGGCGGCGTTCCTGCGTTTGCCCCCGTCCTCGTTCTGCTCAATCAAGAGTTTCATAAACCGGGCTTCATGCTTTGCCGCATAGCTGGTCACTTTCCGCAGATTGGAGAGTACACCAGCGGTCAAGAGGTCGGTGCGGATAAAGTGCGCCGTACAGTCATGGGTGCGTTTCTTGTAGTTGCCGCAGATATAACAGTCCTGCTTGCGCTTGTCCGTCTGGTATCGCTGCTGATACATCACGCTGCCGCAGTCCGCACAGAACAGTATGCCGGAGAACAAACCCACTTCATCATAGCGGTTTGGGCGTTTGCGCTGTTTGCGAAGCTCCTGCACCCGTTCCCATGTTTGGGTGTCTATGATAGGCTCGTGGTGGTTCTCGAAAATCACTTGCTTTTCCGGGGGATTTTCTACACTGTGCTTGACTTTGTAAGAAAGTTTTTCTGTCTTGAAATTTACCAGACAGCCTGTGTATTCCCGGTTTTCAAGGATATGCACTACGGTATTGGTCGCCCACTTGCACTCATAGCCGGGGTGGTAGCGGCGGGTGCTGCCCGTCCTGCGGTATTCAAGCGTTCCCGGCGTGGGGATTTGCTGCTCTGTGAGCATACGGGCTATCTTGGTCGGACCATTCCCGGCAAGACAGAGGTTGTATATCTGCTTGACTACGGGTGCAGCTTCCTCGTCAATAATGAAATTTTCATCCTCGTCCATGAGGTAGCCATACACAGGCTTGCTTGTGATGGGCTTGCCATTCATGCCTTTTGAGCGTTTTACTGCTTTGATTTTCTTGCTCGTATCTCTCACCAGCCATTCGTTAAAGATATTCCGCAGCGGGGCAAAGTCATTGTCGCCCTGTGCGCTGTCCACTCCGTCATTGATAGCGATGAAGCGGACACCTTTCTGTGGGAAAATCATTTCCGTGTACATTCCCACTTGCAGGTAGTTTCGCCCTAACCTCGACATATCCTTTACGATAACTGTCCCGACTTTTCCGGCTTCAATGTCCGCAAGCATGGCTTGAAAACCGGGTCTTTGAAAGTTCGCACCAGAATAACCGTCGTCCGTGTACCAGCGCAGATTGGAAAAGCCGTTCTGCTTTGCATAGGTTTCAAGGATACGCTTCTGATTGGAAATGGAATTGCTTTCGCCTTGCAGCTCGTCCTCATGGGATAGTCTTGGGTAAAGGGCGGTAATTGGTTGTTGGTTGGTCTGTCTTAACATAAAATCCTCCGTTTCCGACAGCCAGCCCCACTATTCCGTACCTTGATTGTACCACATGGGGCGGCTGTCTGTATAGCGGCAAAAGCGTCAAATCTGCTTCTTTATGGTCGGTCAAATCGCCGTTTTTTGTGTAGCAGCTTCCGCTTCCAGCACTTTCATCATCTTGTCGGCTGCGGTGTCGGTTGCGCCCTGCTTGAAGAAGCCGGAAACGGTAAGGACGGAGTTGCCCATGCGGATTTCCGTCACACAGTCCGGGCGGCGGTCTGTTTTGGTGGTGCTTGTCTGTTTCGTTTCTGTCATAGGCTCTCCTTTCGCTGCTTCATCAGTTGCTTTAAGCGTTCCAGCTTTTCCTGTGCGGTTTCCTTTCGGAAGTTGCTGCCCGTGAAGCGGACGGGGGCGCACATGGAAGTCAGCCTGTCATAGATACGGGCGTGGGGCGTGTCCTGCGGGTGCTGCAATTCCTCCAGCGTGAGGTTGGTCGTGGCGATCAGCGGCTTGCCGCTTCGGTAACGGCTGTCAATCACGCTGTAAACCTGTTCCAGCCCGTATTCTGTTCCTCGCTCCATACCGAAATCATCAAGTATCAGCAGAGGGTAGCTGCAAAGGCGGGAAATATATTCGTTCCTGCCCTCAAAGCTGGCGGCAAGGTCACCCAGTATCGTTGCAAAGTTTGTCATGCAGACGGCAACCTCTTTTTCCATAAGGGCGTTGGCGATACAGGCGGCAAGGTAGCTTTTTCCCGTCCCCACGCCGCCCCAAAACAGGTAGCCGATATTTTCAGCCTGCATGGTTTCCCAGCTCTCCACATAAAAGCGGGCGGTTTCGGTCTGCGGGTTTCTGCCGTTGTCATGCTCAAATGTCCAGTTCCGCATAGCAGGGTCGGTAAAGCCCCGGCGTTTCAAGTCCTCCACTTTTTCAAGGTGCTTCTGTCGGCTTTCGGCGGCTTGCTGCTTTTCACGGGCTGCCCGCTGGCAGTCGCACTCTGCCGGGTGGCGGTCACGCCCGAAACAAGTCTTTCCCTCTGCAAAATAGGCTTCTTTGGGCGTATGGCACTTACCGCAGTATAAAAGCCCGTCCTCGCCTGTGTAGTCCTCCGCTTCGGCGGTAGTGGCTGTAATGTCCGTAATCATAGCTTCAATTCCGTTTTTCATAAGCTCTCGCCCTCCTTGCATGAATAATCGGGTATGCCCTGTTTCGGGGCAGCCTTGCCTTTGGCAGCGTCCTCCTGCGCCCACTTGTAAATGGTGGCTGCATGGCTGTGGTACTGTTTCCCGGTGGAAGCGATATGGCAGGAAAGCCGGTCAATATAATACTCCCACTTGTCGGGCAACTCTGTTTTTAGCCCGGAAAGCTCTGTATCGGTCAGTATCACATTGTTGTATCTGCCATAAGCGGCGGGGGCGGGGTGTCCCGTTTCTCCCTCTCTCTCTTTTTCTATCTCTATCTCTTTCTCTAACTCTATCTCTATCTCTGGTGGACGAATGTCGGACAAATGTCCGCCTTTTGTCCGGGGCGGTAAAAGTGCCTTGTTTTCCAGTCTTGCAGCCCGTTTCCGCTCGGCTTCGGTAGAGGACTGTCCTATCATCATCTCAATGTCGGTCATATAGAAAGCCCCGCTGTCAAGCTGCTCCACAAGCCCCAACTGCCGGAAAATCTCTAAAGCCCTCTCAACCGTCCCTATCTGGTGGCGGGTCAGTGTCGCTATCATCTGCGCTGTGTAGGGGATATGCTCGTCAAGCTGCAATTTCCCGCCGTTTTTCAGCGATTTTAAGTACAGCTTCAAGAGGATATTGGAGTATAAAATCCCGTCTTTCATATCTTCCAGCAGCACAATGGAGTCGCTGTCAAAAAAGTTCTCTTTCAGCTTGAGGTAGTAATACTTGCGGTTATCTGCCATTGTCCCTGTCCTCCTTTTTCCGGCGTTTGGAGTAGTAGTGGGGGCAGAGTATGATAACCGCCCGGAAGCTCTGCTTGCAGCTATGGGTACAGCCCCGGCAGAGGTCATTGTATGTGATACGATCGCAGGTGGAATTCCCGACTTTCACTTGCCGCAGGAAAAAAGACCATTCCAGCCGCCGTTTCTTGCTCATTCTTGGCATGGGTGCGCTCCTTTCTGCCGTTTCCGCTGGTGTGGCGGTATCGGCGGTAATTCTGTATCATCTCGGTATCATTTTCGGGTTTTTTCTGCCCTATAAGCCCGTTAAAAAATCCTTTGGTATTTGCGGATAGGGTACGGGGCAGCCCCCTTGTTCTGTATAGGTTCGGGTACATTTTGGGGCGGTTTTTATCGTTCCTGTTCCTGCCTTTTCACAGGCTTGCGCTCCCGGTGTAAAATCTGGTCGATATTGCCCTTGACAGTCTGTAAGCGGCGGTATTCCTCCCGTTTTGCCCGGTAATCGTTGTAGCCGCTGTTTTTCTCTTGGATAAGGGTTTCAATCTCTGCTTGCAGGGCTTTATAGCTCGGCAGCTTGGAAATGCCGTTTTCCCTGAAATAGCGGGCGGCTGCGTCTGCTATGATAAAGTCGCTTTCGTACTTCTGACGGTAGGCTGCTTTTGCTTTGGCGTTTTTCTGCTGTTTCAGCCCGTCCCGGACAGGGCGGGTCTTGGAATAGGCAAGCACCTGCCGTTGCAGCTCCTTTTTCCCGTTCAGCGTCTTTTCCATCTGCTTCAGCTCTGTAAGGCTTTCCCGCATGGCGGTATAGGCGGCAGAACAGGCTTCGTCCAGTTCCTCCGGGGAAGAAAAGCCGTACTGCTGATAGGCGGTAACGGTAGCTGCCATTTGCTTTAGGTTGTGCTTTGCCGCCCAGCGGTCATAGCCCACGCCCTTGCCCTCGGCTCGCTTGGCTTCCCGGTCAACCATGCGCTGCAAGGTGTTGTCTGCCGGGGTGGTTTTTGTGGTTTTTTCCCCTTGTGACAGCTTTTTAACCGCGGCAGGGTATTCGAGTATGGCTTTGCTCTGTTCGGCGGCTCTGTGGGCGTTCTGCGTAAGCAGGACAAGGACAGCAGCCTTGTCAAAATCGTCCCCCAGCTTCCGGGCTGTGATAGGCTTTGTCCTGTCCGGCGTGAGGTAGGAAAGCCGCCCCCGGCTCTCCTTGACGGTCACACCCTCCCGCAGCAAAAGGGAAGAAAATTCGTCAAAGCTGCCAGCTTGGGAAAGTGCCTGCCGTATCGTCCGGCGCAGCTTCGCCTTGTCCGTTTCAAACTTGGTGGGCTTGGTCGGCTGTCCTGCGGCTTCTCTGACAGCGTTCTCTTTATCAAGGGCAAGCTGTCCTTTCTTTGCCGCCCAGTATTCCCGTTCGGTTATCCGTTCCTTGCTGCCGCTTAGGAGGTCGATTTGGTAAAGCCCCTCCCGGTGGCACATCTCCATGACTTCACTCTTGAAATATTCCATAGCGGCGTTGGTGCAGCGGTGCTTGCAGCCCTCCCGTGTGTCGGCTGGTCTGTCCATGTAGGGCAGAAGCGGGACTTCATAAATCCGCAGGGAGTTGATGACGATATGCACATGGATATTGCCGCTGTGGTTATGCCCGTCCGGGTGGGTGCAGACTAAGGCTTGGTGTCCGGGGAAATGCTCTTTACAGAACTGCTCGCCCAGCTCCTGCGCCCGGTCTACGGTCAAGCCGTTGTCTGTCCCGTCCCGTGGGTCAAAGCTGATGATATAGTGGTGGCTTTTCACATCTTCCCGTTTTTGGTTTTTCTCATAGCGGAGATTAGCCCGCATACAGGCAACAGCGAAATCCTCGCCCCCACAGTTGAGGGAAGAAATGCGGTAATCCTCCCTCGGTATCAGCCGCCCGTTTTCATCAAGGGTGGGCTTCATGGTAAACTCGTCATGCTCAAATGTGAGATAGGCTTCCGCTGCGCCATAGTCCGCATTTTTAGAGCTGATATGTTTGAATGTTGCCAACAGCGTCACCCACTTTCTGCAAGACTTCAAACTTTAGGGCAGCAAGGTCGGAAACCGCCGCCCGTACCTCCCCGGCAAGCTGCGGGTAGGGGCTGTGCCACTCGTTCAGCGTCCGGGCTATCTGGTTTAAGTTGCCGCCGATCCTGCCGTATTCGGCGGTCAGCTTCCCGACAGCGGCAAGCAACTCGTCATTGACGGGGGAAACGGTTATGATGGGGCGTATGGCTGCCCCGGTTATGGCTTGCCGGATAAACTCGGCTTGGCTCATGTTGTAAGCAGAAAGCCTTTCCGCAAACTCGGCGTATTCTTCCTCGGTCATGCGTGTCTTGACTACCCGGCTGCGGTGCGGCGTGTTATATCGTTTTCGCATGGTAAAACCTCCTTCGGCTGTGCGTGGTGTCCTCTCACTAATAGGAGAAAAACAGGGTGTAAAGCGGAACTGTTTTTGAAAAATCCGAAAAATTATTTTGAGGGATTTTCCAGCGGCGTAAGCCGCATAAGCAGGGTTTGGGGAAGGCACTCCCCAACAAGATTCCCGCAGGGGCAAAATGAGCGATAAGCGAATTTTGGTACTGCGGTAGAATCTTGCTCTGAAAAACTCCGGCGTTCCCCGGCTTCCGTACTTTCCGCTAACAAGACGTTTCAAAAGGGCTTTGCTACCCGCTATTCCGGCATATCTTGAAAATTTTCCTTTCACTACCTACAACACCACGCAAAGCAAAATGGACGGAGATTTTTAGAATTTCCCCTTATTCCCTACAACACCACGCAAGCCGAAAAAGGCGGACAATGGCAGTATTTTTTTCTTTGATACCCTCCACGGATAAGTAAGGGATTTTGCCAACTGCGGCGGCAATTTTCCCTTTTGTTTTTTCATACTGGGGATTTTCAAAAATGCCAAACAGGAACGAAAAAAAGCAGCAAATCTGTTGAATAGATTTACTGCTTTCTGGTTGCCGGCGAAGCGGCGGTTATTCAGTTGTAGGCGGTAGGGCTATCTCCCAAAGCGGAACTTGAAAATAGCTGTGAGAAGCGTCTGGGTGATGTAGTCCTCTGTATCTTGGTCTACCCGTCCATTCACACGGGCGGCACATTGTATGCGGCGGCGGTAATACTGCAATACAGTTCCCACCGCTTCCGGCTCCCCGCTGGTGGCTTGGACGATTGTTTCATAGGGGAGAAGCCTATTATTTCTCATATGCCATTCCCTCCATTTCCGCTTGGAGCTGCCGTAGGACTTTTCGGATATGGTAGCCCGCTGTGCTGCGGCTGCGCCCGTACTGTCTGCCAATTTCGTGCTGTGGAATACGCTTGAAAAAGGACAGGTAAATCATTTCCCGCTCCCGTTCGTCCAGCCGTGACAGGGCTTCCGCAAGTAAGCCGCTGCTGAAAATGACCGTATCGCCGCAAAGGGTAAGTATGTATTCCTCGTCCGGCTCCGGGGCTTGGAAATATTCATCTGTCGTGCCTAAAGGGTAGTGCTTTTCGTCTGTGAGGTATTCAAGGGATATTTCTCTTTTGTGCTTCCTGCTCCGTGTCCTCGCTGCGTTGATCGTTGCATTTCGGATAACGACTTTGCAAAAGGCATGGAAAGTGTACTCGATATGTTCCCGATATTCTTCTGTACAGGTCATGGAAAATCCCCCTTTCCTCCCAAAAGGGCTGTGGCTGGTTAGTAGTTGCTTTTTATGATAGTAAGGGGCGGCAGCACTTTAGGCTGTCGCTCCTTGACTGCCTAACTGCAAAACCGGGCGGGGCTGTCAACGGCGGGCGAAGCCCGTTCATCTTGACCGTTGACTGGCTCGGCCAGGTTTGCTATTTATCCGGCAAACTTGAATTTATTTTAAGCTATCACGTTTTACCTTTTTAAGCCTTACTATCATTACCATAGGAATTTCTTTGTTGTTTTTGAAACATTCTTCATAAAATCCATCAATGACAAATCCAGCTCTAAAACAAAGGTTAAAAATATCTTGTATGGAACGATGATAATAAATCTGCTCCTCCGGTTGCCCTTCAATCGCTATACCATAGTAACTGTGCGGTGTCATATATTTTTCAGTCAACGTGATAAAACAAGGGTGTTGCGTTGCAAAGACAAAAATTCCGCTTTCCTCCAACAGTTCATAAACAGCCATAAGAAGTGGTTCAATATCCGTAATATCCATAATTGCCATATTAGAAACTGCTTTCGTAAAGGCTCGATTTCTTTTTAATTCTAATATACTTTTTCTATCGGTCGCATCCGCCACACAAAATTCAATTTGTTTTGCATATTGTGATTGCCGTCTTTTAGCCAATTCTATCATTTTTTTGCTGTAATCAAAAGCGACAACCGAAGCGCCTCTTTGTGCAAGATACGAAGAATAATTTCCATTGCCACACGCAATATCCAAAATGTAATCCGCAGGATTAGGAGATAGAAGTTCCGTTACTTTGGGACGCACTACCTCTCTGTGAAATTCATTAGATTCGTCACCCATTGCATTATCCCAAAATTGTGCGTTCTCCTCCCAGATTTTTTTACTTTCCTCTGTTCCCATGTTCTCTCCCACTCCCCAAATTTGCTTTTTTGCTTCCATTAAATCTTCCTTACTATATTCCATTGTTACCCTCCATAACTTCTGATTGTTGCCGTCTTGACGATTATGTATCTTTACATTACCTTCTGAAACATATGGCGCACCTTGTCCAGGCGGCTGTTTGGACGGCGGGGCTGGATGACCGGCTGACCGACAGCGGCCTGATATCCTTTCAGCTCTGTAAGGCATACGCTCCGCCCGTTGGTGTAAAAGGCCAGATCAGTACGGTATGCCTGTATACAGCGGGCGGGAATCTCGCCAGTAAAGACAACTTCATCCTTTTTTACCTGGACCGTTTCGATGGTGGCACAGTATTTCGGTGCATCATGATAAGCCCTGGAAAGATATTCCCGGGGCGCATAGAGGGTGAAGGAGAGATAAGGTTCCAGCAGTTGCGTCCCTGATTCCTTCAATGCCTGTTCCAATACAATCGGGGCCAATGAGCGGAAGTCCGCCGGCGTGCTGACCGGACTGTAATAAAGCCCGTATTCAAAGCAAATCTTACAGTCCGTTACGTTCCAGCCGAACAAGCCCTGCTCCAGCCCGTAACGGATACCATCCCTGACAGCGTTTTGAAAACTCTGGTTCAAGTATCCCAGCGAAACCCGGCTCTCGTATTGTACACCGGAGCCAAGCGGGAGTGGTGTAACAGACAGTCCGATGGATGCCCAAAACGGGTTGGGCGGCACCTCGATATGGATGGTGTGGCTGGCTGCTTTGAGCGGCCGCTCCATATAAATGACGGTGGGTTCCTTTACCACTGTTTCAAGCTTGTATTTTTCCGACAGCAAAGCGGAAACAACCTCCAACTGCACCCGGCCCAAAAAAGAAAGAATGATCTCATGGGTGATGGAATCCACCTCGCAGCGCAAAAGCGGGTCAGTATCCGCAAGTTGCGTAAGAGCGTCCAGCAGCCGTTCTCTTTGCGCTGCCGTTTTCGGCGCAATCGACGTCCGCAGCATGGGGAGGGGGTCCTCACGCCACCTTTTACGAGGGAGCCGGGTTGGGTCCCCTAATACATCGTTTAACCTCACGCTGTCGCTGGGAAGGATAACAATTTCACCCGGATAAGCGGTGTCTGTCCGAACAATTTCCCCTTTGGATGGAATACGCATCTCTGTGATTTTCAGCTTTTCTCTCCCGGCCAGAGCCACCGTATCCCGCAGGCGCAGCGTTCCGCTGTATAGCCGCAAATAGATGAGCCGCTGGCCACAATCTGTATACTCCACCTTGAAAACGCTGCCGCATAGGGCGTCGCTCCCCTGTTCCCCAATCGGTTGGAACAGCCCTGTCACCGCATCCATCAACGGTTGAATGCCAAGGCCCTTTTTGGCGCTGCCATGATAGACCGGGAACAGGGAGGCGTCTTGAACCCGCCGCTGTTCCTCCTGCGCAAGTTCTTCCCGGCTGATTGGTTCTCCTGCGATATACTTTTCCAATAATTCATCGTTATTTTCGATGACCGCATCCCATGCTTCTATGTCGGTATTTTCCTCCAGGACTATTTCCGGGGACAGCGACACCGTCTGCTTGATGATAATATCGGCGGAGAGCTTATCCCGAACAGACTGATACACGCCCTGCAAATCAACGCCAGCCTGGTCGATCTTATTGATAAAGATAACGGTGGGAATGTCCATTTTCCGCAGGGCATGGAACAGAATACGGGTCTGGGCCTGCACACCATCTTTAGCGGAGATCACCAAGATGGCCCCATCTAAAACAGCCAAAGAGCGGTACACCTCCGCCAAAAAATCCATGTGGCCGGGCGTATCCACAATGTTGACTTTACATCTGTGCCACTGGAAGGAAGTGACTGCCGCTTGAATGGTAATCCCACGCTGCCGCTCCAAAAGCATGGTGTCCGTCCTCGTTGTCCCTTTTTCGACGCTCCCCGGTTCTGAAATGGCTCCGCTGGCATATAGCAGGCTCTCCGTCAAGGTTGTCTTTCCAGCGTCTACATGGGCAAGAATCCCGATATTGATAATGTTCATGTCTATCCTCCATACAAGGCCCAAATGGGCGCAAAAATCCCCAGCGGCTAATACTTTTACCGCTGGGGATCATGACTTCGGACAAACAGAAGTATGACGGCTTACATGAGCCGCTGTCCGTCACGATATTTACTAAAAAGGCAAAAGTATTCTTAAATTGGGTACAAAAACTAAGCCCCTGCAAGGGGCAATCATTTTTGCGCCCATTATCAAATTTTATTTAAGAATACCTTGCCGCATATTTGGTAGACTCCTCAAATCAGGTTAATAGCAGTATATCATAGTACACTCTAAAAAACAAGAAATTATTTTACCCGATTCCCCAAATAAATCAGGAGCCTTGATTATCAACTTTATCCGAACACCTCCCACATTCATCCGCACATGTGCGGATGAATGTGGGAACCCGATACCCTGAGGGCCGGATCGGCCGGCCCCGGGAGATCGGAGGACGGCATGTCCGGAAAGAAGAAGAGCGGCTCCGCAAGGGCGGTCCCGAGGGCCTACGGAAGGCTCACGAGGCACGAGCGGGACACGGTCCAGAGGATGCTGGAGCGCAGGGCGTCGTGCAGGGAGATCGCGAGGGAGCTGGGCAGGTCGCCCTCGACGGTGAGCGCCGAGGTGGCGTCGCACAGGTTCGTGACGGCGCCGAAGGCCAGGCGCGGCGAGCGCGTGGACGCCTCCGCCGACCTGTCGGCGGCCTGCCCGCGCCTGGCGGCGTGGCCGCGCTGCTGCAACGGGTGCGGCCGGTACCGCGCGATCGGCTGCAAGCGCCGCCCCCACGTCTTCTACGAGGCCCGGGCCGCGCAGCTGTGCGCCGACTCGGTCCTCGTCTCGTCCAGGCGCGGGATAGACGCCGACGAGCCCGCCGCGGCGGCCAGGCTGGAGGCGATAAGGGACTGCCTGCGCCGGGGGCTGTCGCCCGAGCAGATGGCGGCGCGCAACGGCGGCCCGGTGGACCTGTCGCCGTCGACCATCTACCGCTGGGTCTCGGCGGGCTACGACGGCATGACCAACATGGAGCTCAGGCGCAAGGTCGGCTACAGGCCGAGGAAGCGCGCCGCGGGCCGGGCGGCGACCCGCCACTCCGCCCGCAGGTCGCATGCCGCGTTCCTCGCCCTCGGGGAGGACGCGTGCGCCGCGGCCTGGGAGATGGACACCGTCGAGGGGGCCCGGGAGGACTCCGCCTGCCTGCTCACGCTGCTGCACCGCCCCAGCAGGCTCCAGCTCGCGCTGCCGCTGGAGGAGAAGACCGCCGGGTGCGTCGCGGACGCCCTGGAGGGCGTCCGGGCCATCCTCGGCGCCGACGGGACGCGCCGCGTGTTCCGCGCCGTCCTCACCGACAACGGCGCCGAGTTCTCCGACGAGGCGGCGATCGCGGCGCTGCTCGGCGAGGGGCCGGGCGAGACGAGGCTGTTCTACTGCGACCCCAGGCGCAGCGACCAGAAGGGCGCCTGCGAGCGCAACCACGTCGAGATCAGGAAGCTGCTGCCCAAGGGCGCCGGAATCAGGTTCGACCGGCTCGCCCCGGCCGACCTGGCGCTGGCCATGTCGCACGTGAACTCCGAGCCCCGCGGCGCGCTCGGCTTCGCGACGCCCGCGCGCGCCTTCAGGGCGATGCTCGGGGAGGACGCGGCGGCGCTGCTGGACGCCTACGGCGTGGAGGACGTGCCGCTCGGCGATCTCGACCTGACGCCGGGGCTCATCGAGAGGGCGCGCGCAGAGAGGGGCGATGCCCCGCTGGCCTAGCCTAGGAGAAAAACGGAATAGACGGACCGACCGTCCGGCTGAGTCTGGGAAGAGGTGCCGGGCGGCGGGCGGAGCATGGCCACCGGACCCATCGAAACACATCTCCACCATTCCTTCAACTGGGAAAATGCCGCCCCCGGGGCCCGGATAGGACCTCGGGGGCGTTCGGTTAACTGCGGGAGCGTGCCGTCAGCTCAATGTGTTCGGTTGGGATCGGAAATCAACCGCCGCCGCCGAAACAAGCCAGTCATGACGCGAGGTAAGCGTCCACACCATGAAGCAAACCGAGCACGCCACAATCACCAAAAGCATGAGGGCGACCGTATAGATGAACCACGCCATGTCCATACGAGACGCCTCCCTTACGCTCAAAAATGCACGACATCATCCAAATCTATCCATCCACAATTTCAAGTGCAATGAGAATCAGTAGACGGCCAATGTCGTCGGCAGGGAGGGCGTCTCGCGTCATGACAAATGATGCCCCTACGCCTCGTAAATAACCTTGCCCCCCAAGACGGTTAGCGCCGCCCTCGTCGCAAGGACGTCGGCGGGCTCACACTCGAAGAGGTTGTGATCTAGCACGCATACGTCAGCGATCTTGCCAACAGCAAGCGTGCCGAGCCTGTCATCGATACCCATGGCATAGGCAGAACCATAGGTGTACGCCTTGAGCGCTTGCGCCATCGCAATGCGCTCGGCGGGGAACCATCCCTCAGGATTTGAGCCATCCTCTAGCATACGATACACTGCTCCATAGACCTCTTCCATGGGCTCGATGCCCACAACCGGAAAGTCAGAGCCAAGGTGCACGTTCGCGCCTGAGGCAAGGAGGCTGTGGAGCGGCCAAGAGAGTGCAGCACGCTCTGGGCCAACGGCATCGTCCTTTGCATGATCTGCCATATCGAGAAGCATATGCCATGGCTGCATCGCCGGAGAGACGCCTAACGCAGCATAGCGCGGAAGGTCCTCGGGTTGGATGGTCTCGTTGTGCTCAATGCAGTGACGCAGACCCTTTTTCCCATACTGCTTCTCACCTTCCTCGAAGCAGTTGAGAACAAAACGAATCGATCGATCACCAATGGCGTGAATACGCACGGGATAACCCAACTCACAGGCCCTAAGAATTCCCGCACGAATGCGCTCGGGGTCTTCGGCTGGCTCTCCGCAGGTCGCCGGTGCGTTGGCGTAGGGCTCAAGCATCCAAGCGGTATGGTCAGAACACACGCCGTCGATGAACTCTTTGAAGCCATTCCACTCAATGGTGGTGTCGGGATACGAGTACCTCGCCCTAATCTCATCGAGAGCCATGGTCTCGAGGTCGAACAGGTCGGTATAGGCAAACACGCGGAGAGGAAACTCGCCCTCACGGCTCATCTCAGCAAATATCTCGTAGGGGTTCACAAGGCTCACGAAGGTGGGGTGTACGGCTCCAACCGAAGTGATGCCGAGGCCATTGGCACGCCTTGCTGTCTTGGCAAAGGAACTCTTGGCTTTGTCCAGAGGAGGATTGTAGACACGCGACAGAAAGACCATGGCTGCGTTATTGGAGAAGATGCCCGTCGGCTCACCATCCTCGTAATGCAGTATCCTACCGCCTGAGGGATCGGGGGTATCACGAGTGACACCTGCCATCCTCATGGCAAGCGTGTTGGCACTCGAGGTGTGCATATCAACCTGCTGGAGAAAGACCGGGCGGTCGGAGATATACCTGTCAATCATTTGTGCCGTAGGCATCTCGGGAATCTCCCACTGAAACTGGATAACCTGGACGCCGAGAATCCATCCGTTGTCCGGGTGAACATCCGCAAACGCCATGACGCGTTCCATGCACTGCTCGAAGCTGGTGCAGTCGATAAGGTTGACACAGAAATCAGGATCTGTCGTCATCGAGCCCTGCGCAAAGTGCGTATGGGAGTCGATGAAACCAGGCATGATGAGCTTGTCTCCATAGTCTCGGACATCGGTCGCGGGGCTGACGAATGAATCCAAATGGAGATCATCGCCGCAGGTGAGAATTCTTCCGTCGGCAATTGCCACGCCACCTCCAAATGGCTGGCTACCATCACCAGTGAACACCGCACTGCTCTTGAGAACTAGCTCCGCCTTACCCATGGCTTCCTCCGACTCTATTTGGTGGAATAAGCACCGGTTGATGGCCACGATTGTGCCACCTGCGTGAAAAAAATGATTCCCCGAAGAAGGGTCCTGCATTGTTTGCGCAGGTAGCGATCTGGATTAACTAGGCTTAATCGCCGAGTGGCATGGATTACAGAAGGCGCAGCGTCAGTGTTTAGACAGAAGGCTGGATCACGATATTCAGGTACACATAAAGGCCCCGCACCATGATCGGTGCGGGGCCGTTGTCCAAGCATATGCGTGCCGGAGGCCTACGCCTCGGAGTACATCTGCTTGAGCTTGAGAAGATGCTGGTAGCGAGCCATGGCGCTTGCCTCGTTCTTCGCAAAGAGCTCGGTGGCGCGCTCGGGGAAGGAGCGGGTGAGGCTGCTGTAACGGGCCTCGTTCATGAGGAACTCCTGATAGCCGCCAGCCGGCTCCTTGGAGTCGAGCGAGAACTTCTTGCCGTCATCGGCCGTCGGATCAAAGCGGAAGCAGTTCCAGTAGCCGCAGTCCACGGCCTTCTTCATCTCGGCCTGGCAGTTCTTCATGCCGCCCTTGATGGAGTGCATCTCGCAGGGGCTGTAGCCGATGACCAGGGACGGGCCGTCGTAGGCCTCGGCCTCGGCGATGGCCTTCAGGGTCTGGGCCATGTTGGAGCCCATGGCAACCTGTGCGACGTAGATGTAGCCGTAGCTCATCGCGATCTCGGCGAGGGACTTCTTCTTGATGTCCTTGCCTGCCGCCGCGAACTGGGCGACCTGGCCGATGTTGGAGGCCTTGGACGCCTGACCGCCGGTGTTGGAGTAGACCTCGGTATCGAAGACGAAGACGTTCACGTCGTTGCCAGAGGCGAGGACGTGGTCGAGGCCACCGAAGCCGATGTCATATGCCCAGCCATCGCCGCCGAAGATCCAGAAGGACTTCTTGGTGAGGTAGGCCTTGTCGGCGAGAACGGCCTTCGCGGCATCGGAGCCGTCTGCCTCGAGAGCCGCGACAAGCGCCTCGGCGGTGACCTTGGAGTCGACCGCGGAGCCCTTGGCGTCAATCCAGGCGTGGGCAGCAGCCTTCAGCTCGTCGGAACCCTTCTCGGCAATGGCTGAGACGGCGGTGACGAGACGGTTCTGCTCGGCCTTGTAACCAAGCGCGAGACCAAGGCCGTGCTCCGCGTTGTCCTCGAAGAGCGAGTTGTTCCACGCGGGACCATGGCCGTCGGCGTCGACGGTGTAGGGCGCGGTGGCAGCTGGGTTGCCCCAGATGGAGGAGCAGCCGGTGGCGTTGGAGATGAACATGCGGTCACCGAAGAGCTGGGTCACGAGGCGGGCGTAGCTGGTCTCGGCGCAGCCGGCGCAGGAGCCAGAGAACTCGAGGAGTGGCTTGTGGAACTGAGAGCCCTTGACGTTGCTGCCCTGGAGCTCCTTCTTCTCGGACACGTTGGCGACGCAGTAATCAAAGACCTGCTGCTGATCGTGCTCGTCAGCCTGCGGAACCATGGTGAGGGCACCCTTGGGGCAGATGCCAGCGCAGACGGAGCAGCCCATGCAGTCGAGGGGGCTCACGGCTATCGTGAACTTGTAGCCGGTATCCTTCGGGATCTTGACGTCAAGCATGCGGGTGTTCTCGGGGGCATTGGCAGCCTCGTCGGCAGTCAGCGCGAACGGACGGATCGTGGCATGCGGGCACACGAACGCGCACTGGTTGCACTGGATGCACTTGGACTCGTCCCAGTGCGGAACCATGACGGCCACGCCGCGCTTCTCGTAGGCACTTGCACCGAGCTCCCACTGACCATCCACGTAATCCTTGAAGGCGGAGACGGGAAGAAGGTCGCCATCCATGTTGCCGATCGGGTTGAGAAGCTCCTTGACCTGCTTGATGACGGCCGCGCGACCCTCGAGCGTGAGGGCGCTGGGGGCATCCTCGGCGGTTGCCCAGTCTGCGGGGACGTCGATCTTGGTATAGGCGGTGGCGCCGGCATCGATGGCCTTATGGTTGGCATCGACGATGGACTGACCCTTCTTCATGTAGGACTTGGTGGCGGCGTCCTTCATGTACTGAAGGGCCTCCTCGGCAGGAAGGACCTTCGCCAGCGAGAAGAACGCGGACTGCAGGACGGTGTTGGTGCGCTTGCCCATGCCGACCTTCTCGGCCAGATCGATGGCATCGATCATGTAGACCTGGATGTCATTGCTGGCGATGTAGCGCTTTGCCTCGGCGTTAAGCTGCTTGGAGAGCTCGTCGAGGTTCCACTGGGAGTTGATCAGGAACGTGCCGCCGGGCTTGATATCCTGGACGATGTGCATGCCCTTGGTGATGTAGCTGGGGTTGTGGCACGCGACGAAGTCCGCCTTGGTGACATAGTACGGCGAACGAATCGGGGAGTCGCCGAAACGCAGGTGCGAGATCGTGACGCCACCGGTCTTCTTGGAATCGTACTGGAAGTAGGCCTGGACGTACTTGTCGGTGTGGTCACCGATGATCTTGATCGAGTTCTTGTTGGCGCCGACGGTACCGTCGCCACCGAGACCCCAGAACTTGCACTCGATGGTACCGGGGGCAGCGGTGTTGGTGTTGTTCTCGCGCGGAAGGGAGAGTCCGGTGACGTCATCGACGATGCCGATCGTGAACTCGCGCTTGGGAGCGTCCTTGGACAGCTCGGCATACACGGCGAAGGCGTCTGCAGGCGTGGTGTCCTTCGAGCCAAGACCGTAACGGCCACCCGTGACGACGAGGTCGGACTTGCCCGTCTCGTAGAGAGCGGTGACGACGTCCTGATAGAGCGGCTCGCCGATGGAACCAGGCTCCTTGGTGCGGTCGAGGACGGCAATCTTCTTGACGGTCGCGGGAAGGGCGGCCACGAAGTCCTTGATCGACCAGGGACGATACAGGCGGACCTTCACGAGGCCGACCTTCTCGCCATTGGCGTTGAGGTTGTCGATGACCTCCTCGAGGGTGTCGCAGAAGGAGCCCATGCAGACGACCACGCGGTCGGCGTCTGCCGCGCCGTAGTAGTCGAACAGGTGGTAGCTGGTGCCGAGCTTCTCGTTGATCTTGTCCATGTAGCCCTGGACGACCTCAGGGAGAGCGTCATAGGAGGAGTTGCAGGCCTCACGATGCTGGAAGAAGACGTCGCCGTTCTCGTGGGAACCACGGGCATGCGGGTGCTCGGGGTTGAGGGCGTGGTCGCGGAACGCCTGGACGGCATCCATGTCGAGCATGTCGGCAAGGTCGTCGAAGTCCCAGGTCGCAACCTTCTGGATCTCGTGGGAGGTGCGGAAGCCGTCGAAGAAGTTCAGGAACGGCACCTTGCCCTCGATGGCGGCGAGGTGAGCCACGGGAGAGAGGTCCATGACCTCCTGCACGTTGCTCTCGGCGAGCATGGCAAAGCCGGTCTGACGGCAGGCCATGACGTCGGAGTGGTCACCGAAGATGTTGAGGGCGTGCGACGCGACCGTACGCGCGGACACGTGAAAGACGCCTGGCAGACCCTCTCCGGCGATCTTGTACATGTTCGGAATCATGAGGAGCAGACCCTGCGATGCCGTATAGGTGGTCGTAAGGGCACCGGCACCGAGCGAGCCGTGAACGGATCCGGCTGCGCCAGCCTCGGATTCCATCTCGACGATGTCGACGGGATTACCGAAGACGTTCTTCAGACCCTGGGCCGCCCACTGGTCAACGTGATCGGCCATGGGGCTAGACGGCGTGATCGGGTAGATGCCCGCAACCTCGGTGTAGGCATAGGAGACCCACGCTGCGGCCTCGTTGCCGTCCATGGACTTAAACTTTCTCGCCATATCCTCTCCTTCAGACACGCGGACCGTCGCTCATCGACGGCTCCACAAATCGTCTCTCAGCCATGCACTCCCTCGAGGCGCATGCCCAGACACCTTGATGATACCCCATCGATTCGGGTGGACGGGGCAAGCGGGATGTTATATCAGTCCAAACACAAAGACCGTCCTCAGATGTGCCGAGACGCCCGTGCGTCGGCGGATGCCAGGAGCTTTTCGTAGTCCTGCCGAAAGCGATCTGCACGCTCGACAGGAACGTCGGACGCAGGCACCACGCCATATTCGTCCGAGACGAGGAAGGCCTCGTCATACTCGACGCCACCAGCAAGGACCGAGTCGGCGAGGCCCTCCCTGCGCGCGACCGTGAGGCCCACAGTGGCAGCAAGGTCCGAGACGAGGGTGTCGGTGCCGGCGGGATACGACTCGGGGTCGATCCCCCACACAAGAACGTCACCGCAGACGAGCCAGAGCGTCTCTGGCGCAACGCCCGTCTCGCCAGCCTCGGTGCACGCCTGGCGGGCACGAGTGGCCAGGGCGGTAGCGCTCCTCGCCTTGAGCGGCTCATAGGGACCCACGGTCATGGCCGCCCGACCACGCCCGTCCACGATAAGCATGAGAACGCCATCGGGATTGTCGTGCGACCCATCGCGCAGGTTCCACTCGATGTGCTGCTTTGCCCAAGCCACGAGCTCGGTTGTGACCTGGGCGTCGTTGACCCTGCGCTGCCCGAGGGCGCGCAGGTGACGGCCCTCCATGGGAAGAGAGCCCGCGGCAAGGCGCCAGCGGCACACGAGGGATGGCGTCCCGAGCGTGAAGCGCTCCTGCTCCGTGACCTGCTGCATGGCTGCTCCCTCCGTTGGCTGCAAGCGACATCATACCCCGCTGATGCACGGACGAGACAGGCGGCGCCTACTCGGGGCTGAGTGCCGTCTGCTTGCACGCCGCATAGGTCAGTGCGAGATACGCGGCGAAGGCCACCAGCACGGCCACGAGCACGGCCGGAAAGCTCACGCAGCCCTCGGGCAGCTGGAAGAGCTGCGTGAGAAGCGCACCCGCTATCGTGAAGCCGACGATGTCATGCACGACCACCACCACGCCCGGGACGAGGAAGTACGTTGCCACCTGAGCGAAGAGCGTATGGGAGAGCTGCTGGTCCCCTGCTCCAAGGCGCATGAGCTCGGCGTAGCTCTCGCGGTTGTCCGCCGCTTCGGAAAGCTGCTGGAGCGCAAGCACCGCAACCGCCGCGACCATGAACGTGATGCCAAAGAACAGGATGATGTACACGAACGAGCCAAACGATGCCGCAGCCTCCGAGTAGCTTTCCGCTGGTATGGATGCAAGCGCCGCCTGGGTGGAGTTGCGGATCCCGATGGCCATGCCGAGGGCGCACACTCCTACGGCGAGAAGCGCCGCGACACAGGTGAGGGCAGAGCAGCTCGCCGAGACATGTGCCTCGAGCTGCCGGCTCACAAAGCAGGTGAGTCCGCGAAGATAGACCCCACGCTTCGATCGCAAGACGTTTCCGACGACGGTGGCGAGAGATCGCAGTACGAGGAAGGATCCAACGCATACGAGCGCAACCATGGGGATCATGAACATGACGAAGAGGCTTATCGAGAAGCAGATGGCATAGCCGAGCCCCAAGCACACGAGGCCTATCACGAAGTCACGGATCACGGCGCCGTGCGAGCGCACGACGGTTGCCTCGGACTCGTGGTCTGCATGCATGAGGTCAACGAGGCTCGTACGTCCGAGCTCGTGCACGGCACCAAGGGATGAGACTATCAGGATGAGCGCGAAGCCGATTGCCGCAAGGGAGATGCCCGCAGGCGACACCACGAAGACCAGGTGCCATGAGATGTCGAACGCCCATGCGGCGAGCATGCCAAAGACCGGCGAGAGCAGCACGCCCACTCCTACGCCCGCAACGAGCGCCGCGATCGCCACCATGCCGCACTCACGCAGAAGCACGCGCGCCACGGCTCCACGTGCGAGACCCACGAGCATGAGCGTCGCGAGCTCGTGCTTGCGGCGACGAATCAGGAAGCGGTTCGCGTAACGCGCGAGCAGGCAGAACACCACCACCGAGAAGAACCCCAGCGGAATGATGTAGCTCACCGCCCTTGCTAGGGTCTTAAGGCCGGCAGCCGCGGCAGTACCGGATGACAGCGCGGAGATGGTATCGGCACACGAGGCATAGGTATAGAGCAGACACGCACAGAACGCGAGGGTTGCAAAATAGATCGAGTAGTCTTTCAGGCTCCGGCGGACGTTACCCACCGCAAGTCGTCTTTCGAGGTTCATCCTAGCTGTCCCTTCTGAATCTGACGATAGAGCCCTGTCCAATACCTGGAAAAGATACCTGTCAACTTTTCCGGGTGGTCTTACACGCGAGCACGTGACGTATGCATGGTCAAGATGCCGCGCGCCGTAAGGAAGGTGATGACGAAGTACGTCCCGTAGACGGCTACGAAGGCGATGGCCGTGGTGACGATGGCGCTCGTCCAGTTACTCGAGCCGATAAGGCCGACCACCCGGATGAGCTGATGCAGGGCCACGGAGGTATGCGCGAGTGCCACCACGAGCGGAAGCAGGAAGAAGGCAAACGTCTGTACGAAGAGCGAGTGCGTCGCCATGCTTCTGGGGCAGCCGAGGTCGGTCAGAAGCCGATAGCTCGAAATGGCATCGGAGACCGAGGACAGCTGCTGGATGGCGAGAATCGCGGCGCAGGCGATCACCAGAACGAAGCCGATGTAGATGGCCAGATACGCGACGATGGCCGAGCTCATGCGGTTGGTCTGCATGTTCTCGGAGCGCAGACCGTAGGAAAACCCCGAGAGCGTCCCGTCGGCATCGGCCTGGTCGAAGAGAATGGAGGTGGCCCTGGAGAAATACGCGTCCCCCGCCTCGGTGCCCACGGAATAGTTCATGTCGACGACGGTGCTCGCGAGCTCCGCACCTTCCACGAGGTCATCCGGAACGACGATGATGTCGAACCGGCCACCCACGTTGGAGACCGTCGACGAGGGGCCGGAATCGGCAGTGCTCGACACGGGGCTCAGCGTATGACCGCCGACGGTGATCTGGGTTCCCGCGGCCATGACCTTGTCGTCGAAGTCCGTCATCAGGGCGGTGTAGCTGGATAGCATCAGGTACCCGTCCTCCCCGAGCTGCATGGGGGCAAGCCCGTTGAGGGTGCGAAGCTTGTTGTAGTCCGACTGCGTCATGAGGTACATGCTCATGCTCGAATAGTCGACCGAGTCGGATGGGTCCTCAATGACGTCGAGGCTGACACCAGAGGCCTCGGAAAGCGCCTGCACGTTCAGCCTTCCTCCGCCGACCAGGCCGGAATAGTACACGTTGACATAAGCAAGCTGGTTGGCGATCGACGAGAAGTCTATGCCAGCATTCCCGAGCACCTGGCTCGCAGGCGTTATCTGCTGCGTGTCATCCACATCGTCCTCGGTATAGGAGAACAACAGCGACGCATCGTAGGGGTTCGACGTCTTGGCGTCCGCATCAAGACCGGAGCAGATGCCCATGCCGCCGGAGACGGCCATGATCGCGAGGAAGAGGATGAACGAGATGACGGCCATGGATGCCGCAACGGTGTTTACCTTCGAGGAGAGCTGACGCACCGTGAACATGTTAAGGCCTCGGTAGTACGCACCATGAAAGGCCCGGCTCACATGGAAGAGAATTCCCGAGAGCCCGTAGAAGAAGACGAGCGTACCAAGGCAGACGATGCCCGTGGTGGCACAGAAGCCATCGTAGTCACCGACGGCGAGTGGGAGGCCATCACGGGTGAGGCGATAGTACGCCCAGGCGATAAGGGCGGTGCCCGCAAGGCCGAGCAGAATCGTGAGGGGGAGGCTACGTACCCTTATCTGCTCGTTCTTACGCGATGCACCCATAAGGTCGGCAAGGTCGACCTTCCGAAGCATGCGTAGGTTGAACGCGAGCATGACGAGAAAGATGATGACGAAGCAGCCGAGCGCGAATGCGGCCGCCATCGGCGAGTACTGGAACGTGAAGTTCGTGACCCGATCGCCAAAGAGGGCCGCCGTCACGAAGACGAGCAGCCACGAGAACAGCACGCCGGTGAGAAGCCCTATGAGAAAGGATGCAACCGACGCGATGGTGGTCTCGAGGAAGAGCACGACCGACACCTGGCCACGGGTCATGCCAAGCAGCTGATAGAGCCCAAACTCACGCTTCCTTCGTTTGACCAGGTAGTTGTTCGCATAGACCATGAGAAAGCCAAGCACGAAGGCGAGGAACACCGTGACGCCGCGCATGAGGCCCCCAACGACCTGGATGGACTCACGCGTATCGGTGGAGAGAAAGCTTGCCTGGTCAGAAATGGTGCTGAAGGCATAGAACACCGCCACGCCGAGCACGAGCGTTATGAAGTAGACGGTGTAGTCGCGCGCAGACTTGCGGACGTTGCCGAGGGCAAGCCTAAAGAACATCGTCCTGGCCTCCGCCAATGGTTGCCACGACACCCATGATCTGGTCGAAGAACACCCGTCGTGCAAGATCGCCCCGACGCAGCTCGGTAAAGATGCGACCGTCGCGAATGAAGAGCACGCGCTGGCAGTAGCTTGCGGCATAGCTGTCATGCGTGACCATGAGAATCGTGGTGCCATAGGTCTTGTTGAGGGCGTCGAAGCGCTCGAGGAGGAGCTTGGAGTTCTTGGAGTCAAGCGCGCCGGTGGGCTCGTCCGCGAGGACGAGCGTGGGATTGGTTACCATGGCGCGACAGGCGGCGATGCGCTGCTTCTGTCCACCCGATATCTGATAGGGGAACTTCTCGAGCACGTCGGCGACCCCAAGCGCGTTGGCGATGCGGCTTGCGCGATCATCGATCTCCGCGGCGGGAACGTGCGCGATGGTGAGCGGCAGGGCGACGTTCTCACGACACGAGAGCGTGTCAAGCAGGTTGGAGTCCTGGAAGATGAATCCCAGCTGTTCGCGACGGAACTGCGCGAGCTGCTGGGAGCGCATATGCGTGATGTCGGTCCCATCGATGACGACAGAACCCGAGGTAGGCCGATCAATCGTGGCGATGCAGTTGAGCAGCGTGGTCTTACCGGATCCGGACGGCCCCATGATGGCGACGTACTCACCGCGGTCGACGTCAAACGAGACGCCCGCAAGCGCGCGGGTGGCGCTGCCGAACTTGCCGCCGTATACCTTCTCGACGTTTGAAACCTGAAGTGCCTTGGTCATGATGTACGCCTCTCGATCACAGGTTGGCTAACGGGGACAGGCGACGAGAAGCACGAGCTCGGCAGCACCGAGCGTACAGCTGACAAGCAGCGAGGCGACCCTCTCGGCGAAGGTGAGCTCTCCGCGCAGACGGCGGTCGTTGCCCTCCCAGAACCTCTCGGCCTTTGGGTTCATCCTCATGGCGTCCTCCATCCCCCTTGAAACGGTACGCCACCATACTGCGCGGACGTGACGGGGGCTGCCATCGATGCTCCTTACGGCTTGGTGACGCTTTCGTAAGGTTGCACGTCTTGGGGGCGACGCAGGTCGTCTAGGTGCGGTTGGTGGGGAACGTCAGCGTCACCCGCGTATGGCTGCCCTGCCGAGACTCCATGCGCACGCCCACCCCCATCTTGTCGCAGAGTCGCTTCACGAGGTAGAGACCCAGTCCCGTGGACTTCTTCTGACCTTCGAGCCGGCCGTTCTGTCCCACGAAGCCCTTGTCGAAGACGCGCGGCAGGTCTTCGGCGGGGATGCCCAGCCCGTTGTCCTCCACCGCGAGGTCCACGCACTCGCTTGCGCGCCCACGATTCCTCACCTGCGCCGAGAAGAGCAGCCGTGGCGCCGAGCTTCGATACTTCACCGCATTCTCGATGAGCTGGCCCAGCACGAATCCGATCCACTTGGCGTCGGCATACACGTACACACCAAGCTCCTTCACCTCCACGCACACGCCGGCATCGATAAGGGAACGCGCATGGGCCTTCACCGCATCGGTGACCACATCATTGAGTCGTACGTTACGAATGACGTAGTCGCGGTCGAGCGTTGCCGAACGTGCATAGTAAAGCGCCTGGTCAACATAGCCGTCGATACGCCCCAGCTCGCGCGCGATGGATGACGACACCTGCCCCGGGTTGCAGTCCGTGATGATGCGGGCCGCCGCGATGGGTGTCTTGACCTCGTGAACCCAGGCCTCCACGTACTCGCGGTACTCGGCCGCGTCGTCACGGGCGGCGTCCGCCTCGATGCGACCAGACCGCGCCACGGCATCGATGGAATCCCATGTGATCTCACCCTCGACAAAGCTCGGATCCTCCAGGAGCTCCACCGCATTGAGTGGCGAGGTGCCATCACCGCTCGTGGCCTCCACCACGCTGTTCCAGAAGCGACGTCTCGGGAGGTAGTCGACGATCACCCTCAGGACGGCGGCGCTCGCAAGCAGGATGTCGAGGAGCACAACCGTATCGTGGTCCATGCCCGTACCCGCCATGACCACGTTCACGAGAAAAATCGAAAGCAAGGTCACACAGAGGGCCGCCGCTCGATCTCGCAGGTATCTTCCAAGTCTCATGGGTCACCTACACCAAGTAGCCGAGACCACGATGCGTGACCAGGTAGTCGTTTACGCCGAGCTTGCCAAGCGTCTGGCGCAGCCTGTTGACGTTCACCGTGAGGGTGTTGTCATCCACGAAGGCGTCGGAGTCCCAGAGTTCCACCATGATCGTCTCGCGGGGCACGATCGACCCAGCGCTCCTCATGAGCAGGGCGAGGATGCGCAGCTCGTTCTTGGTGAGCTCTACCGTGCGTCCGTTTGCCGTCACGGTGGAGCGTGACACGTCGAGCGTGAGACCGTTATGCGAGAGGGCGGCCGCCGACATCCCACCCGCACGTCGGAGAAGCGCCTCGATACGGACGAGAAGCACGTGGCTGCTGTAGGGCTTTGCGATGAAGTCATCGGCACCGAGCGTCATGCACATGACCTCGTCGAGCTCGCCGGTGCGGCTCGTCACGACGATGATGGGCACGCTCGAGCGGCTGCGCAGCTCGCGGCAGACCACGGTGCCATCAAGGCTTGGAAGGTTGAGGTCGAGAAGCACGAGGTCGGGGTTGGCCTCCAGCGTCGCATCGACCACGTGGTCAAACGACGCTATGGTCACCGCCTCGTGACCATTCATCCCAAGCATTTCCGCGAGGGCCGAGCGGATGGACTCGTCATCCTCGATGATCGCAATTCTCGCCACGCATGCCTCCCCGTTCGGTAGTGCTGACAAAGGTCATTATCGCATGCTCCGCGAAGGGGTTCACGTCGCATGTGTCACTCTCGTCAGCGTCGGCATGCCCGTCGCCAGAGGCGACGAGGACCACCCCGCCCATCGCGATCCAGACGATGGTGATGGCCCATTCCACGCCGTTGAGGGCGGCCGGGCTAAAGGGAACCACCATCAGGGCGATAACGATGATGCCGCCCGCCATGGCACAGACGATGCCGACCACGCCACCACCCACCCTATAGGGACGAGGAAGGTCTGGCTCGGTCCTGCGTAGCTTGTAGCAGGCAAAACATGCCATGGTGCAGGCGAAGACAAAGCCCAGGGACGTCACGCTGGTCAGGGGGACAAGCATGTTCTTGCCCAGGAACGGGCCGGCGATCGTAAGGACCGCCATGACGAGGTTGGCTTTCCTCGGAGCGCCAGCCCTGGGATCGATCTCGGCGAACGAGGCGGGGAGCATCTTCTTGCGTCCCATCGCAAGCATGAGACGAGCCGATGCGCCAAAGAACGAGTTCATCGGACCGAGAGGGCCAAGCGTACCGATGGCGAGCATCGCGAGATAGAAGAAGACGTTGATGCGCGCGAGCACGGCCAGCGCAGGCACGGAAGAGCCCACGAACTCGTGCCAGTCGACGATGGTGCCAAACGAATAGATGCAGACGAGATAGAAGGCGCCCGATGCAAGAAGGGCCAGCGCAGGCACGAGGCCAAACCTCTTCCAGTCAAGGTTGGCAACGGCCTCCTCCGCCTGCTGCGGGATGGTGTCAAACCCTGCGTAGAAGAACGGGGTCATGACAAGCACCGCCACGATACCTCCCACAAGGGTCGTCGCATCGGTTGACCTTCCCCCTGAAGCCCCCGTGACCTGGGAGAACACGGGAAGCGCGTTGGCTGGCGAGCCTGTCATGAACGAGATGACCATGGCGAGCACCATGCCCACCAGCAACGCCTTGGCCAGGAATCCCGAAAGCCTTGCCGCGGCACCCGCGCCATGGAGGTTGAGGTGAATGACAAGGGCCACGAAGCCCAGCGCGATGACCGTAGGCCAGAGGTAGACATCGGCGCCAAGGATCGAATAGAGCCTTACCGAGCAAAGCCAGCCGAGCGCAGGAAGCTGCGACCAGCGATCGCTAAGCAGCGCAGAGATGGCGATGGCCTCCCATGGGCACAACGGTGCGTTACCGAGGATGAGCATCCATCCCGTAAGGAAGCCCACCTTCCTGCCATAGGTACGATCGACGTACTCGATGATGCCTCCCGAGATGGGAATGGCGGCCGTAAGCTCCCCAAAGCACATGCCGATCGGGACAAGGAGGATGGCTCCGATAGCGAAGGCGATCATGGCTGGAAGGGGACCGCCTCCCAAAACCATCCAGTCGCCGACGAGGAGAACCCAACCCGTACCGATGATGGCACCAAAACCGATGGTGAAGAAGTTGAGGAGCGTGAGCTCCTTCTTCATTCCGGTGCCTTCGCCTTTGGTGGCCTGGCCAGTCGGGCTGGCTTTCTCTGACATTTCCCTTCCTTCCAAACCATCGGTGACAAAGCACCTTCTCGTATGCATCGGACACATCCGCGCGACGGAGCGCGGAAAGAGCCAACAACAGGGAACGACTTTTTCATTACCCCAGAGCGCTACGATACGATTCCGCACAAAAGCTCTGAGAAGGGACTCCCGGTGAAGGGTCAACAGGTGGTCGGACGCTTTGCCCCAACCCCATCGGGCCGTATGCACCTCGGCAATGCCTTCTCGTACCTCATGGCGTGGCTTGCCACGCGAGCCTCGGGTGGTCGGATGGTCCTGAGGATCGAAGACCTGGACCCGCGCGCGCAGAACCGCGAAGCGGCCCAGCTCATCCTCGATGACCTCGCATGGCTTGGACTCGACTGGGACGAGGGGCCCTACTTCCAGAGCCGTCGCGCAGATGCCTACGCCGAGGCGATCTCACGGCTCGATGCCATGGGTCTCACCTATCCCTGCTTCTGCACGCGCTCCGAGCTCCACGCGGCAACCGCACCTCATGCCTCGGATGGCACATACGTATATCAAGGAGCCTGCCGCGACCTTACGCGGGCCGAGGCGGCGCGACGAGCCCTCGCCAGACCACCCGCGACGCGCGTGCGCGTACCCGACGAATCCGACCCAGCGTCCACGGTCAGGTTCACCGACCTTGTCTATGGGCCACGGGAGGAGAACCTCGCGCGGGAGTGCGGCGACTTCCTCGTGCGTCGGAGCGATGGCATCGTTGCCTACCAGCTCGCCGTCGTGGTCGACGATGGCCTCATGGGGGTAAACCAGGTGGTGCGCGGGAACGACCTTCTGGGCTCCGTCGCACGCCAGACCTATCTCCATCGTCTCCTCGGATACGCGGTGCCGAGCTTCGCCCACGTACCGCTCTTCGTGACGCCTGACGGTAGACGTCTCTCAAAGCGCGACCGCGACCTCGACCTCGGCGTCATACGCGAACGCGAGCAAGGCCCAGAGCGCATCATCGGCATTCTCGCCCATGCCGTCGGACTCGCCGAGAAAAACGAGCACATCAGCGCCGACAAGCTCGTGTCACGCTTTGCGTGGGAGACGCTTGCGAATCAGCGCGAGAACATTGTCGTAGGTTGAATCGCATAGTTAGCCGAACACTTCCGAGCGCCTGTGCGTTTCCACAGCTATCCGTACGGTCGGGGACGTCTGCCCACTCGCTCGTCCTGGTCCTTCGCCCCGCCATGCCGTGGGCCTTGGCGTGTTCGGCTGGGTCTCGGGACATGGGGTCCCTGCCCGCCCGGAGCCGCTTTCGGACTCAACCGGACGGGTGCCTCGACGCCATGGGGTCGGGTTGTGGGCTAGAGGAGCGGGGCCTCGCCCCTCTCCCTGCGCTCGGCCTCGACGGCACGGAGGGTGAGGTCGAGCTCCTCGTAGGGCACGTCCTCCACGCCGAGCGCGTCCATGAGGTCCTCGGCGAGCGGGCCGTAGGCGGCCCTGAGCATCGCGACGGGCGTGAGCCCTCCCAGCGAGGGCCTGGGCTCCGAGTCGAGCTCGCCCATGACGCAGGCCATGTCGTGGTCGTCGAGGAGGTCGAACGGGATGCCGCGGCCCTTGGGCAGGAGCTTCCTCAGCTCGACGTGGTTCCGCTCGCACCTGGCCTTCTGCTGTGACATGCGCACGTCGCAGTAATACACTCGGGTCCGGGCGCGGCCGCCGTCACGTGACGCCTCGATCGCCGACGTGTCGGCGAACTCGGTGCCGTTGTCGGTGAGCAGCAGCCCGAACAGGCGCTGGAAGCCCTCGCGGCCGAGCGCCGCCTCCAGCGAGTCGAGCGCGGCGGCCACCGCGCCCGACGTCTTCTCCGGCAGGCACATCGCCAGCTGGAACCTCGCGGGACGCAGGTAGAGCGTGAGGACGCACCGGGTGTCGGCGCTCCTGCCGACCACGGTGTCCATCTCGCAGGCACATGCCCGCTCCTCCTCCGGCAGGGCCGAGAACGCCTCGTAGGACCTCTCCGGGCCGTGCGCGGTCGGCGTGGCCCGGACCCCGTGCCTCCTGGCCTTGTATCCGACCTTCCTCCTCAGCTCGGCGTTCGACATCCCGCCGTAGCCGGCCTCCACCCAGCGGTAGATCGTGGAGGCGCTCATGCCCAGCCCGTCGGTCCTGGCCCGCGCGATCTGCGCCGGCGACAGGCCGCGGGCGATGTCGGAGCGTATGGTGGCGAGCGCCATCCCCGCCTCGGCCTCGCCCATGTCGACGCCCCTGCGCGCGTCCGACCTGAGGGCGTCCGACAGCCTCTGCGCGCGGGCCGCCGAGTACTCGCAGCGCCACCTCCTCGCGCAGTGGTACCTGCGATACCTGCACCCGTTGCAGGTCCAGGGCCAACGCGTGAGCCTCCGGCAGGCGTCGTCGGGCACCTCGCCCACGCGCCCGCCCTTGTCCGGGCCCTTCGCGACGGTGCGGTTCCTCCTCACCTCCTCCGAGACGGACGAGGCGGACCTGCCCAGGTCACGTGCGATCGAACGGGCCCCCTCCCTCCCGTCCAGGGCGCGCTCGATGGCTGACCTCTCCGCCCGTGTGACCCTGAAGTACCTGCGCTGGCCTGACATGGCATGCTCCCTTCCCCCGCAGACCCCGGATGGGCCTGACAAGGAGAGGGATTCCCATACTCAGCAGGACGCGTACGGCTGGGTGTGGAATTGTGGGCAGGGTGTACGGCTCAACTTGCGAATCGACTGAACATTGTCGTAGACGGGGAATTTCTTACGCAGTGAATCGCGTCGGTTGTGGTAACTCCCTCTTGGGGGTATCATTCTCTGGCACCAACGTTCGGAGAGCTGACCGAGAGGCCGAAGGTGCTCGCCTGCTAAGCGAGTATAGGACTAAATCCTATCTGGGGTTCGAATCCCCAGCTCTCCGCCAGAATGCGCGGCCCGTCGGCACCAGCCGACGGGCCTTTTTCGTTTCCGACCACCTTCGGCCAACCGCCATCCGTGACTTTGACAATCGTGTGATTCTCTGCTCACCCTTGACGAAGACGCCTCAACGTGGCATCTTATCTAACTGCACGCGCCGTTACCTCAGCTGGATAGAGGACCTGACTACGAATCAGGGCGTCATAGGTTCGAATCCTATACGGCGCACCACTAGAATACAGGTCAGAAGCTAAATCTAGCTTCTGACCTTTTTTGTAGCGAAGCTCGTGCGGATGCCGCCTTTCTCAGACCATCTCAACCGCTTCTACGACTCGCTCCGTCATGAGCTACCGGGCCGATACTGCAGAACCCCGTTCTTTCCGAGCGTCGCGTAGGTGTACTCCACGCCCGCCGCATCACAGGCATCCATCAGATCGATGAGGACATAATCCTCCTTGGAGAAGTGATCCTCGACATTCGCACGAACATCCCCCTGCAAGTGCTCCGCCTCCGCGAGCTTCTGGGCTGCCGCCCCACTCACACCGACGCGCACGACATGTCTCCTCTCGTCATATACCAGGAGCGCAGATGGACCAGTTACTTCCTCGCGCACGAAGAAGCCACCTTGCCCCTCGTTGCCAACGTAAACCTCGCGCACGTCACCCGCACTCTCAAACCTAGCAACCAATCGCACGTCGTCAAACTTGTCCATGCCACCGTCCTTCCTGCTCTGTTGGTACCTTGATTCTATGATACCCTCCCGTTTAACATACTAGAACATTTGTTCTTATATTCTGAGTATCTTCTCGTGGGTTCGGCTTGAATTCAAGAGGTCCCTTTGGGGTATCAGTTACGTGTCCATAGAGGGAAATCGGAGCTGCCCATGAGTCGTATAGATGGCGTTGGCGTGGCATTCTGCGGAGGCGGTTTTCGCTCCTATGCAGAGGTCGCAGCCGTAGAGGACATCGAGCGCAACGCCATTCGCATTGGTGCCGCCGCGGGAACCTCCATGGGTTCTCTCGTGGCTGTTCTTGTGGGCGCGGGCCTCTCCTCGTCGCGAATCGCGGAACTCTTGGTCAAGATGGACCAACGCGTGGTCGATGAGGGCATCCTCAAGAACATTGGCTTCAAGGCCCTCGGTTTTCTTGGTGGCGGCCATGGTCTCGTGGAATCCGCCACCCTCGAGCGCTTTGCCCGTGACCTCCTCGAGGAGGCGGGCATCCGAACCATGGCTGACATGGTCATGCCTGTGGCCTTCCCGGCCTGTGACATCACAAGCGGCGACCTCTGCGTCTTCACCAATGACGAAAGTCTCTTCTCGAATACAAGCGGCGGCTGGACCTGCATCACCGGAAACCTCGATATCGCCCGATGCGTCGCGGCGTCCGCCTCATATCCCCTCGTCATCTCGCCCACCGAATACCTGGGGCGGACCTTCATGGACGGTGGCTGTCGCATGAACCTCCCTACGCCGCTCTTTGATCGCACGCAGGTTGACGCCGTGGTCGGCGTAGGACTCATCAGACATGCACAACCGACGTCGGACCTCTCGCCGATTAGCATAGCCAAGCGCACCATGAGCTGTGGGGCCAACCAACTTGACCGCATCTATAGCCAGGTGGCGGACATCTACATCAACCTTCCTGTCTCTGGCGATGATGCCTTCCAGGCGGGAACCGGTCAGCAGGTCATCGCCGAGGCACGCCAGATGATTGCCGACAAGCCCATCGACTGGTCCCCCGCACGACCGACCACTTTCGAGGTGGTGCGCCGCACCGCCGTCGATGCCTTTTACCACATGGTAAGGACGCACAGCAACTAGTCTTGTCGGACGATTGCGAGGAGCGCGGACAGAGGCCTAGTCTTCGGGCCTGATGACCTCCACGCCTCCCATGTAGGGGACGAGGGCCTCGGGCACCGTGATGGAGCCGTCTGCGTTCTGATAGTTCTCGATGATGGCAGCCATGGTGCGACCGACGGCGAGGCCGGAACCGTTGAGGGTATGTACGAGACGCGTACCCTTGAACTCTGCGGGATCCTTGTAGCGGATGTTGGCTCGACGTGCCTGGAAGTCCCAGCAGTTGGAGCAGGACGAGATCTCCTTGTAGTTGTTGTAGCTGGGAAGCCAGACCTCGATGTCGTAGCACTTGCGCGCGGAGAAGCCGATGTCGCCCGTGCAGAGGGTGACCACATGGTAGGGCAGGCCGAGCTTCTGAAGAATGACCTCGGCCTCGTTGACCATGCTCTCGAGCTGATTCATGGAGTCCTCGGGCTTGGCAAACTTGACCATCTCGACCTTGTCGAACTCATGCACGCGAATGATGCCCCGCGTGTCTCGGCCGGCAGAGCCGGCCTCCTCGCGGAAGCACGGCGTGAAGGCGCAGTACCAGAGGGGAAGCTTCGAGCCATCAAGCACCTCGCCGCGGTGGATGTTCGTGAGCATGACCTCGGCCGTGGGGATGAGGTACATGTCGGGGTTCACGTGATAGAGGTCCTCGTCGAACTTGGGCAGCTGGCCGGTACCAAAGAGCGAGTCATGGTTGGTGATGACCGGTGGCCACCACTCCTTGAAGCCGGCGGAGGTGTGCGTATCAATCATGAAGTTGATGAGCGCGCGCTCCATACGAGCGCCCATCCCGCCGAGAAGGTAGAAGCGGGCACCGGCAAGCTTGACGCCACGGTCGAAGTCGATCATTCCCGTGGAAGGGCCCAGGTCCCAATGGGCGAGGGGTGCGAAGTCAAACTCGCGAGGAACGCCCCAGCGCCGTACCTCCGGATTATTGGAGTCATCCTTGCCAAAGGGCACGGTCTCGTCGGGGATGTTGGGAATGGCGGCCACGAGATCGAAGAGCTCCTGCTCCACGGTGCCACGCTTCTCGTCAAGTTCGGCGATGCGGCTCTTGTTGGCCGCAACCTGGGCCTTGGCGGCCTCCGCCTCGGCCGTCTTCCCCTCGCGCATGAGCTGGCCAATCGCCTTGGAGGCCGTGTTTCGATCTGCCTGAAGACTCTCGACCTCGGCGATGGCGCTACGGCGCTCTTCGTCAAGCTCAAAGAATCTCGCACGGTCCCAATGGGCGTTCTGCCTCGATTCACAGGCCTTGTCCACGAGGTCGGGATTGTCTCTGACGAGCTTGATGTCGAGCATGTCTACTCCTTGGCACTGGATGGGCTGCACGCAACCCTAGCTGCTTGTGGTGTTGACGGACCATAGGCCGCCAACGGCCACCCAAGTATATACTTGTGGCCAGGAAACACGGAACTTGCAGGAAGGTATGCACATGCAGTCTATCAGTGATTTCTTCACCTGGCTCTTCAGCGATCGTACGGGTGTCATCTGCCTCGTGCTCGCTGGGGTCGTGTTGTGTCTCATCATCTCGTTCGTACTCGAGCGCAGGATGCGCAAGCAGTACTTCAACCACAAGAAGACAGAGGGCGACTGGGACCTGTTTGACAGCGACGACGACTCTGACGAAGGTGACGAGTAGCGCGTGGGCACAGGGGCCTTCGTAAGCTCCCGTGGTATGTCTAACCTTCCCTAGAATCCATGGTATCCTCGGCGACCTTCTCGCCACAGCCGCCCGACGTGTCCCGTCCGCCCACGCGCCAGCAGGCGTCAATGAGTCCGCAGACCGCAAGACCAGCCAAGATGATGACCCAACCGGGATGCCACATGCCCGCGAGCAGGCCAACCGCCAAGAACGAGAAGATCGAGCAGGTACCGATGAGGGCCGTCACGGCCGCGCGCTTCTTCCTGGCCGAACGGTGTCCCCTAAAGACATCCACCATATGACCCAAGCTCGTCCAGACTCCCGTTGAGAAGAGCACTACGAGCCCTGGTACCCATAGGCCCAGGAATATGCCCATGCACAGGAACGTTATCAGGGCGAGGGAGCCGTAGGGGAAACGGCTCATCCACCCCCTCCTCGGATGGTCGCAGGAGGCATCGTGCGCATCTGCCCAGCTGCTGTAACGCCGGCCATTCACCTCAACGCTACCGTCCTCGTTCGAATGGACGGAGTTGCCATCGTGGTCGTTCACGTGCACTCCACAACCATCGATATCTACGTGATCCCCCTTGTTGGGATCATCCACGTGGACACCATCCCAGCCCACGTATACCTTGACGCCCGTGTGATCATGCACGTTAATGCCATCATGCAGGTTCATGTGGACGTAATCCCCACCATCGTCCGTAGGGCATTCGCCCGAGAAGTCTCACCGACCCTCTGTGGGGTCAGCCCCCTTGTTATCCTCGGCGGCCTTCTCGTCACCATCGGCCGTTCCCTCGGCATCGGCGGCAGACCCGGCGGCAGCCGCATCGGTATCCTCCGGTGTATCGTCCTTTGCCTCGGGTCTCCCTTCAACAGGTCGTCCAAGCTCATGTCATACAGGTCAGCCAGAGCGATGAGGTTGTCCGTATCGGGAGAGGACTCGGCCCGCTCCCACTTCGAGACGGCCTGGCGACTGACTCCCAGCTGGTTCGCGAGCGCCTCTTGTGACAGGTTGCGCTCGCGGCGGAGCTTCGAGAGACGATAGGCGATATCGACGTTCATGGTGGTTCCCTTCGATCGGCAAGCGTGTATGCAGGAACCATCCTGCCGGTTGCGGCGCTCGTTGCACCACCTATTCTAGTGCGCATCTCGCCGCAATTTCCGGTTGCGGCGACCCGTCTGATTGCATCTGCAACCCGGGTTGCGCACAACGCCTCGGCGACAAAAGCAAACGTCTCCGCCGACATACCCATCAGCGAAGACGTCATTGCTTTGCATGGTGCGGGCGAAAGGACTTGAACCTTCATGGGGTTGCCCCCATACGGACCTGAACCGTACGCGTCTGCCAATTCCGCCACGCCCGCGTGTGGGAGAAATAGTACCGCATTCCTGCCATGATTGACAACGGGATTTCGCATATCAAGCGGCGGAAGCGCAATCGCGGTAGAATATGCCCACCGTCACGGCCGACGAAACACTACCCAAACCGCGCGAGGAGCCGCCGTGAGTGACACCAGACCCACACAGACCGCGCTGCGGCCCGTACCCGATTCGGCGGACGCCAAGCTCCCCGACGAGGTTATTCTCGGTCGCTATCGCGTGCTCTCTCGCTGTGGCCGTGGAGGGTTTGGCACGGTCTGCACCTGCTGGGACACCCGGCTGCAGAGACGCGTGGCCATCAAGCGCATGCCCCTCATGCGCAGCACGGACCTGCGCGGCATCTCCACGTCAACCGTTGACGAGGCGCTCGCCGAGGCACGCACCGCCTGCCTGCTTGCCCACCCTAACATCGTGACCGTCTTCGACTTCGAGACCGACGGCGAGAGCGCCTACCTGGTCATGGAATACGTGGACGGCCTCAACCTCTCGGAGCTCCTCGCACGCGTCGAGGGAGGCGCCCTCACGCACGAGGAGTGCGCGCACATGCTTGCCTCGGTGGGTCAGGCGCTCTCATACGCACACGAGAACGGCGTACTCCATCTTGACATCAAGCCCACGAACATCATGATCGACCGTCAGGGTACGGTGAAGCTGGCCGACTTCGGAATGGCTACGCTTGCCTCCGCGGCAGGGTACGGTGGCGCACGTGGCGGGACCGTCGGCTACATGCCCCCCGAGCAGATCGAGGGCATGCTCGTAGACGAACGTACGGACGTCTTCTCCCTTGCCGTGGTGACATGGCAGGCGCTCACGGGGAAGAACCCCTTCGCCGCCACCTCCGCCAACGAGTCGCTCACCAAGATCTATCACGGAGCAAAGCCCCCCCTGTCGAAGGTCGATCCCCCGCTCGCCGGTGCCTTGGAGAGCGCTCTCATGCACGCCGTCATCGCAGATGCGACCGCTCGCACGTCATCCGTGGACGACCTCGTCGACGACATGCTCCCTGGCCTCGGGAGCACCGAAGAGGGTGCCGATTCGCTCCGTTGCCTCGTCACGCAGTCCGAGGACGACAGTCCCGATGACGAGTCGTGGGACGTGCGCCACCTACCGCTTCGCGTGAGGTTCCCCTGGATCCTCCAGGCGTTCGACCGTACGGTCACCGCGCTTGCGACGCTCTGGTTCTGCCATCTCGTGCTTCCTGCCGTATCGGGGGGATCCACCGACCTCGTCATGGTCGGCTCGCTCGTCTGCGCACTCGCCGCAGCCCTCTGGACGCCGCTTGGCTCCGCCCTCTGCGGAACCGTCCTCGTGTGGGCCATCGCGGTGACGAATCCGACGAACGCGTCGTTTCCTCTCGCCGCACTCCTGGCGCTCGCGCTCGCAGCGTGGTGGGTGTCATGCGGTCACCGCGGTCGCCTCTCCTCGGCCGCGCTGCTCGCCCCCTGCTGCATACCTTGGCCCGTATCGAGCACCGCCATCTCCGCCTTTGCACTCGACCCGCTCCCGGCCTTCATGACCGCATCGGTTGGCTGGCTGTTCGGGAGCTTCTTCTCCCTGGCATTGGGCGCGGGCTTCTCGGCGAACACCGTCACCTACTACTTCGTTGCCCTGGTCAAGACTCCCGCCACGTGGCTTCTCGTGCTGGGCTGCGGGGTCTCGGCCCTCGTCGCCTCCGCGATCGCCCTGCGCGGAAGCGTGCGTGCGGGCATCGTAGGACAGGTCGTGGGCCTTCTCATGCTCGTAGGTGCCTACGTTCTCGCTGCTAGAGTGGAGAATGGTAGTATATGGCCCGCTCCGGATTTGGCCGCTGTCGGCATTGCGGTAGTCTTATGTATGTTTATGTGTGTACTGACTGCCCTAAGGGGCCCACTTGACGAGGGCCGGGAAGGCAAGGAGCAGGATGAGCTTTCTTAACGACTTCGAAGACCGCATCGGCTCGGTTTTTGACATGGCGCCGCAGGGTTACACCGAGCCATTCTCCTTCAAGAAGCTTGCAAAACGTGCTGCAAAGGAGATGGAGCGCGAGACGTACGAGATTGACGGTACCAATACGGCACCCGTCCTCTACACCGTGCTCGTCTCATCGGCAGACGACAGCCTCATGCGCCCGCTCTACAAGCAGATCACCGACGAGACGGCCGATTTCGTCACCTCCGAGGCGCAGCGCAAGGGATACTCGTTCGTAGGCAAGCCGCTCGTGCGTTTCATGGTCGATCCCTCCCTCAAATCCGGTAGGTTCGCGGTCTTCGCCGAGAACATCGATGCCAAGACGCTCACCCGCCTTCGCGAGGAGGAGCGGGCCTTCCTTGGTGGAAACTCGTCCGTGGGCGGCGCGGCGGCGCTCGTTCAGCCGGCCAGCGGCCGGCCGCGGTCTCATGCGCACGCCAGCAACGTCTCCCCCGAGGCGATTCCGCTGATGAGCCCCGTGGGTGCCGTCCCGATGCCTGCCGCAGGGGACTCGCAGGTCGGCCTCGACATCATCCCCGACGAATTCGGTGCCGCCAGCGCCGTACCCGTGATTCCGTCCGCCTCGTCCTCGACCCCCTTGCCTGTCGTGAACGCAAGCGTCGCACCCGTGCAGCAGCTGGCACCACTGCCGCCCCTGCCGTCCATGGGCGAGGTTCCCTCCACGGCCCGCCGCTCGACACCGCTCGTGAACATGCGCAACGGTGCGCCCGCGCAGAACGCCGCCCCCAGCGCCGTCTCGTGCCTGCTCATCGACCGACAGAGCGGTCGCACCTATACGGGCGTGGCCCCATCGTTCGTGATCGGCCGCGAGCATTCGCAGGCAGACATCGTCCTTCACGACCCCAACGTCTCGCGCCGACATGCCGAGGTCTCCTTCGACGGCCGCAGTTGGCACATCATCGACCTCCACTCCACCAACGGCACGCTCGTCAACGACATCGACATCGACGAGTGCATCCTCCGTGACGGTGATCTCGTCACCGTCGGGCTCGTGAATCTCGAGTTCAGGGAGAACTAGCATGATCGATCTCGTCCTCTTTGCGGGCCGCATCATTCTGGTCGTCGTCCTGTACGTCTTCCTCTTTGCCGCCATGCGCACCGGAATCGGCCTCGTGAGGGGACAGCGCACGGACTCGGCCATCTGGTCGGTCGACATCGAGAAGGGCACGCGCTCGCTCAGGGGTTTGCACGTGGAGATTCTCGGACCCGTGGTGGTAGGTCGCTCGCCCTCGTCGGACATCGTCGTCGACGAGCCGTACGTCTCGGCCACTCATGCGCGCTTCACCATCCAAGGGCCCGCCCTCGTCCTCGAGGACCTCAAGTCCACGAACGGGACCATGGTCAATGGTCACCCCATCGACCAACCCGTCACGCTGAGAGATGGTGACGAGGTCCAGATTGGCGACGCCATCATGCGTGTGGGCCGCCAATGACGACTGACGACTCAAGCATCACCGCCTCACAGGAGCCGACAAACGCCCCGGGACGCGCAGAGATGCCCGTCGAGGGTCGCGCCGGCGCCGACGTCGCATCGGGGAGCAACGCCTTCATCTCGTGGGGCGTGCGCTCCGACGTAGGTCTCGTACGCAGCCATAACGAGGACTCGTTCCTGCTCCGCACGCCGCTGTTCGCCGTATGCGACGGCATGGGTGGTCACGCTGCTGGCGAGGTCGCAAGTTCCATCGCCGTGGAGACCATCGGCGAGAAGGCACCCGCAAACGCCGATGACGCACTTCTCGGCGCGGCCGTGGAATCGGCGAACCTCGCCATCATCGAGGGGGCTTCCACAGGCAAGGGCAAGGTCGGCATGGGCTGCACGGCGTCCGTCATCCTCATCGAGGGTAGCAAGATGGCCGTCGCACATGTGGGTGACTCTCGTGTATACCTGTTGCGCCACGGTACGCTGGTCCGCGTCACGCATGACCACTCCTACGTGGAGGAACTCGTCGACTCGGGCCAGATAACCGCCGACGAGGCACGCGTCCATCCGTCGCGCTCCGTCATCACGCGTGCCCTTGGCTCGGATCCGGACATGTATGCAGACCACTTCTCGCTCGAGGTCAGCGACGAGGACCGCATCATCGTATGCTCCGACGGTCTCTCGAGCATGATCACCGATGCCGACATAGAGGCGCTCTCCGTCTCAAGCGTCACTCCGCAGCAGGCCGCCGACAACCTCGTGTCAGCCGCACTTACCGCTGGTGGTGCCGACAACGTGACCGTCATCGTGGTCGACATCCTGAACGATGGCGTAGCGGACACCGTCCGTCAGCACGCCATCAAGCGCTTCGCCGTGGTCCTCGGCCTTATCGTCGCAACGTTCGTGGTGGTAGGTGCCTGCTTCTATGCGTTCATCCGCAGCGAATGGTATCTCGGCGTCAACGGTGACACCGTGGGGATCTACCAGGGAGTCACCGGGAGCTTCATGGGAATCGAGCTTTCCGAGCTCGTAGAGACGACGAGCGTCGAGGTCTCCGACCTGCCCGGCTCCGTGCAGGAGCAGCTTGTGGGAGGAATTCGCGTGAACTCCGAAAGCCAAGCCAGCGAGACCGTCAAGGCCTACCGACAGCAGATCACCGATGAGAAGACCAAGGCCGCCGAGACGGCCGACGAGGTCCGCAACGGGGACGCAAGCGCCAGCGAAGCGACCGGTTCGACCTCCCCTGACTCCCCCACGAACAGCGCAACCCCCTCGCCAGAGACGAGTGCGACGGAAGGGGGTGCATAGCGCATGGCGAAGTCCACGATGGGACGCCGAAACACCGAGCTATTCCTCCTGTGCCTGGGTGCTGTCCCTGTCATTCTGCTCTACGCGATGTATGTGGTGAACGACAACGTCGCCTTGAGTCTCTCCACGCTTGCCGTGCCCATCGGACTCTTCGTGGCCTTCGCGATGGCACATGTCGCCATCAGGAGACTCGCGCCCGGTGCCGACCCCGCCATCCTGCCCATCGTGTTCGTGCTCTCGGGCATCGGCATCACCTTTGTGACGCGACTCGCGCCAAGCGAGGCAAACGGCCAGGTCGTTTGGCTGTTCCTCTCGGTGGTCGCCATGATCGCCGCGCTCTTCTTCGTGCGCAACCTCGACGACCTCGCGCACTACAAGTACACGCTCGGCGTCATCGGCGTCGCTCTCCTGCTTCTTCCGATGCTCGTCGGCACGGAGATCTACGGATCCAAGCTGTGGATCTTCATCGGGCCGTTCTCCTTCCAGCCCGGTGAGCTCGCCAAGATACTCATCGTCCTCTTCCTCGCGTTCTACCTCGCGAGCAACCGAGAGGCGCTCTCGACCTCGGCCATCCACTTCGGACCCTTCAGCCTGCCGCGCTTTCGCATGCTGCTCCCGCTGTTCATCATGTGGGGCATCAGCCTGCTGCTCGTGGTCTTCGAGCGTGACCTGGGCAGTGCCCTGCTCTTCTTCGTCTTCTTCGTGATCATGCTCTTCGTTGCAACTGGTCGCGTGAGCTATGTGATCATCTCGCTTGGCCTGCTCGCCATAGGGTTCGTCTTCTGCTACCACTTCTTCGGTCACGTGCAGACGCGTGTGGACATCTGGCTCAACCCGTGGAAGGACCCCTCCGGGAGCGGATATCAGATCGTGCAGTCGCTCTACTCGATTGCCGACGGTGGGCTCACCGGCACGGGCATCGGCAAGGGAATGCCGACGCTCATCCCCGTCGTCGAGTCGGACTTCCTCTTCTCGGCCATCGCCGAGGAGATGGGGCTTCTCGGCAGCACGGCCGTCCTGGTCCTCTTCATGCTCTTCTGCGTCCGCGGCTTTGCCACGGCGGCTCGCGCGAAGTCGGACTCCTCCGCCTTTGCGGCGGTGGGTCTCACGAGCGTCATTGGCTTTCAGGCGTTTCTCATCGTCGGAGGCGTCACCAAGCTGTTGCCTCTCACGGGCGTCACGCTCCCCTTCATGAGCCAAGGCGGCAGCTCTCTGATTTCAAGCTTTATAATCGTCGGCTTGCTTCTTCGCGCAGGCGACGAAGGTACCGGCCGCGAGTCTCTGCTCGAGGCGGCCCCCGATCTTGGCTCGGCGCGCGTGAGCCCCCTCTCCCCGAGCGGCGCGCATGCTTCCGACATCATCCGAGGCAGCCATGCGCGCGGCGGATTCGAGGCCCAGGGCACCGAATCCGGCATCCTGGGCAGGGTGGCGCTCGGCAAGCGCATCACGGCGCTCATCACCGTGTTCACGCTGCTCTTTGCCGTCCTTGTCGGCAATCTCACCTACTACATGGAAATCGACGCATCGACCATCCAGAACATGCCCACGAACAATCACACCATCGCCAAGAGCTCCCACATCCAGCGCGGAGCGATCATCACCTCTGACGGCGTTACGCTCGCCGAGAGCACCAAGCAGGATGACGGCACATACGCGAGGTCGTACCCACAGGGGTCGCTCGCCTCTCACACGGTGGGCTACATGTCCACGCAATACGGTGCATCGGGCATCGAACTCACCATGAACGGCACGCTCACTGGCCACGAGGACTACTCGAGCTGGAAGAACGCGCTCTACTCGCTTGCCGGCATCCAGACCTCGGGATCCACCGTGGTGCTCACCATCAACTCGCAGATCCAGGCGGCCGCCGAGAAGGCGCTTGAGGGGTATACGGGGGCGATCGTGGTGCTCAACCCCACGACCGGAGCGGTGCTCGCCAAGGCCTCGTCGCCCACGTACTCCAACGACCAGCTCTCCGACATCATCTCGGCAGGTACGGGAAGCCAGCTTGTCGACCGCACCACCCAGGCGCTCTATTCTCCTGGGTCATCGTTCAAGGTCATAACCCTTTCCGCCGCGCTCGATACGGGCGTCGCGACACTCGATGACGTCTGCGACGCCGAGAGCACCATCACCATCGGCAACGGCACCGTATCCAACTACGGCGACTACGACTACGGAACACCCACGCTCAAGGAGGCACTCGCGCTCTCCTCGAACACCGTCTTCGGCCGGTTGGGCGTGCAGGTGGGAGCCAACAAGCTCGTTGCGTATGCAGATGCCTTCGGCTATGGCACCAGCATCGGTCAGGACTTCTCCACCAAGGTGTCGCTCATGCCCCTCCCCTCCGAGATGACGGACTGGGAGACCGCCTGGGCGGCCTGCGGCCAACCTGTGGGCCAGCACGCCAGCCCCGCGGGCCCACAGGTCACCGTCATGCAGAATGCTGTGGTGGCACAGACCATCGCCAATGACGGCGTCGCCATGAACCCCTACGTCGTCGACCACATCCTCTCGCCCGAGGGGACCACCACATCGACGACCTCGCCCAAGTCGCTCGGACAGGTCGTCTCGTCGACCACCGCCGAGGAGGTCACGCAGGCCATGATCGGCGTCGTCGACCATGGCACGGGCACGAGGGCGCGGATCTCCGGCGTCACCGTTGCCGGTAAGACCGGAACAGCCCAGGTCGAGAACGGCAACATCAACTCGTTCTTCATCGGCTTCGCGCCGGCTGATAACCCAACGCTCGTCATCTCCGTCTGCATCGAGGGACTGGGCGGCGACGTAGAGGGATATGCGGCCGGGGTGGCCGGAGAGGTGCTCGCAAGTGCGCTCAACACCCAGGCGCTTGGCGCCGGGACGTAAGAGTAGGCGCGGGGCCGTTCGGGAAGGGATACGTGGCCAATCGCCACGAGTGGAATCGGAGAAGGAACATGCCAGAGAAGGCTCTTGGGGGAAGATACCAAGTTCAGGACAGGATCGGTACGGGCGGCATGGCCACCGTGTATCGAGGTCTCGATGAGGTCCTCGGTCGTGCCGTTGCCATCAAGACGATGCTTCCCCAATATGCAACCGACCCGTCGTTCGCAGCGCGGTTCAAGCAGGAGGCACAGGCTGCGGCAGCACTCCAGAGCCCCTATATCGTCTCGGTCTACGACTGGGGCAAGGATGGTGACACGTACTACATCATCATGGAGTACCTGCGTGGAACCGACCTCAAGAGCGGCATCCGCAAGCATGGCGCGCTCGACTGCAAGAAGGTCGCGCAGATAGGCTCACAGATCGCGCAGGCGCTCTCCGTGGCCCACAAGCACGACATCATCCACCGCGACATCAAGCCGCAGAACATCATGGTGCAGCCGGACGGCAACATCAAGGTGATGGACTTTGGCATCGCTCGAGCCAAGAACAGCCATCTCACCACCGATAACTCGGTCCTCGGCACCGCGCACTACGTCTCCCCCGAGCAGACCCAGGGCAAGGAGCTCGGCCCCACGACCGACATCTACTCCCTCGGGATCGTCATGTACGAGGCATCGACCGGTCGCGTCCCCTTCGAGGGCGATGATGCCATCTCCGTGGCGCTCAAGCAGGTCAACGAGCAGCCTGTGCCACCGTCTCAGCACAACCCCACCATCGACCCGCAGCTCGAGTCGATCATTCTCAAGTGCATGCAGAAGAACCCCGCCGACCGCTTCCAGACGGCCGACGAACTCTATCGCGTTCTCCGCGACTATCTCGCCGGTCGCGTCCAGGCGGTGAACAACGCCACCGCCATGCTCCCCGTTCAGTCGACCAGCGTCCTCGAGGATGCACGCAGGGGTCCAAGCAGCACCTCCACCATGCCACGCACCAGCCAGCAGCACTACCGTCCCAAGAGTGCGACCGAGCAGGCCGAGGAGGAGGAGAGCGCACGCAAGGGCAAGCATCGTGCAGGGCTCATCATCGGGATCATTGCCGGCATTGCCGTTCTCGCCGTAGCCGCATACTTCATAATCACCACGTTCGGCCAAGGCACGGCCACCTACGCCGTACCGAACTACCTCGGTCTCAAAGAGGCGGATGCCGTATCGCAGGTCAACAGCAACAGCCACTTCAAGCTCGACGAGGTCACCTACAGCTACTCGGACAGCGTCGACGAGGGCTACGTCATGGACCAATCGCCCAACGCCAACCGCCAGATGGCCGACGGTACCGCCATCACGCTCGTGGTGTCCAAGGGCAAGGAGCCAGCCGCGACGGTCACGGTTCCCGACCTCACGAACATGTCGCCCTCGGAAGCGGTCGCGGCGCTCACCAAGGTCGGCCTCAACGGCCAGGCCGGAGACTCCGTCTATAGCACCGAGATCGACAACGGCAAGGTCGCGGAGCAGACCCCGGCGGCCAACAGCACCGCGAAGGCGGGCGACACCGTCACCTACAGCCTCTCCAAGGGCGCCGAGATGGTCACCGTCCCGAGTAACCTCGTCGGCTACTCCAAGTCGTACGTCACGGGAAAGCTTGATGACGCCGGACTCAAGTACACGACCTCGACGCAGTCATCGTCCACGTATGACGAAGGTCTCGTCATCAGCGTGAGTCCAAGCGGCGGATCTTCGGTCGCAAAGGGTTCGACGGTCACCGTGACGGTATCGAGCGGCCCTGCAACCACCACGGTTCCGAACGTCATCGGTTCCAGCGAGTCAAGCGCCCGCTCGCAGCTCGGCAACTTTACCGTGAAGGTTCAGTACCAGTCGTCATCCAGCTACACCTCGGGCACCGTCATAGACCAGTCACCCAGCGGTGGGAAGGATGCCAACAACGGAAGCACCGTCGTCCTCACGGTCTCGAGTGGCCCGGCAGAGAGCGGCGACACAGGAAGCTCGTCGTCGAAGTAGCCGCCGCGTCAGAACGGTCGGCCTGAGACGAAACGAAGAATCGGCGGGTCGAGACGCGAGTCTCGGTCCGCCGATTCCGTGGCAAGGTCGCATGTACGTGCGTTTCTGGGATGGCTACATCCTATGGATCTCGTCAGCCATGTCCAGAAGCACTTCCTCGGCTTGCGGTTCCGTACCAAATAGGTCAAGGAACCCATGGTCGCATCCGCGATAGCGTACGAGGCGTATCTCCCTGCCGAGCCCATGAAGCCTCCGAGAGAAGTACTCCGCCCCCATGCGCAGATAGTCGTACTCCGAGACGGCCACCGTCACGGGCGGGAACTCCTCGAGCTGCTTGTCACTTGCATAGACAATCGAGACCAACGGGTCCTCGTAGGTGGTCTTGCCTTGGATATAGACGCTCTTCTCCGCAGGAATCCCCACGCTCTTCCGAATGCGATCGATGCGATTCCGAACCAGGTCGCGCTCCCTCTCTATCACGGGGTATAGATCCCAGCTCCAGTCGTAGATGTCCTGCTTGCGATAGTCGCTGCTATCGCATCCCGGAAAGAGAAGGTACACGCGGGCGATGAGGCGCGCGGAATCCTTGAGGATGCACGCACAGGTGAGGCTACCTCCGGCCGAGTCGCCACCGAGCATGATTCTGCCCGTGTCGATACCCAACAGGTCGGCGTTGTCATGCACCCAGCGAACGCAGGCCATGCAGTCCTCGATGGCCGCAGGGAACGGCGCCTCGGGTGCCAAGCGGTAGTCCGGGAAGATGACCACGGCACCGCTGACCTCGGCCAAGAAGCGCATCTGGTTGTGATAGATGCGCTCGGTACCCGATGTGAACCCGCCTCCGTGCAGAAAGACGTATGCTGGCGCACCTTCCTTGGCCGCCGAAGCTCCACGGTAGGAAAAGACGTCTATCTGATGCGTGCCGTCTACGTCAATGAGCCGCTCGTCCTCGGTGACCTCACCTTCGCACAGGTCATACGTGACCTTGTCGGGACGCCAACGCTCGTTCCCCAGGCTGTATCCGCTCCTCTCGCTTGCCCTCTCGGCAAACAGTGCGCGCTTTCGCTCCATCGTGGCCTTCACGCGCGAATCAAGCACGCATACGCGGTTGTCGTCAGGAATGGGTTTCATGTCCACCGGCATGCCACCAATGTCTTCGACATACTCCTTCTCCCTTATCGCCGCGACGAGTACCTTGTCATACTTACGATTATCCATGTCGTCTCCTTGTCCGCAGTGCGGACCCGGTCGGGAGGGCTAGATGTCGTACGCCAGGACGTTGTTTACAGATTAGGACGTGACAAATAGGAGGGACTCCCCGAAGCTGTGGATTGTCTAGGTCTGCAGCCGGAAGGAGTCCCTCCGTGTCCCAACATCCTAACGCACGGCTCACCCCGATGGGCCGTCGCACCCTCTGCGAGCGAGTCGAGGCCGGCGAGCCCGTCTCCGCCGCCGCCCGGCAGATGGGCGTGTCGAGGCAGACCGCCCACAAGTGGCTCCGGCGGAGGCGCGACGGCCTGCCGATGGCGGACGCCGCCTCCCGGCCCCTCCGGTCGCCCACGCGGACGCCCGACGACGTACGTGACCTGGTGGTGAGGACGAGGCTCGAGCTGCGTTGCAACCCGCTGGTGCTCGCGGCCGCGACCGGGGTGCCCGCCAGGACCTGCTCCAGGATCGTCTCGAGGGCCGGATGCCCGGCACTCTCCGAGTACGACCCGGTGGGCGGCGGCACGAGGCCGCGCGGCCCGGCCACACGGGTGCGCTACGAGCGCGAGGAGCCCGGCGACCTGGTGCACGTCGACGTCAAGAAGGTGGCGCGCATCCCTGGGGGAGGGGGATGGAGGGCACATGGCAGGGACGGGTGCGACCGGCACCGCGGCGCGGGCGTCGGGTGCCTGCACGTCGCGATCGACGACCGCAGCCGCGTCGCCTACGCCGAGGAGCTCGCCGACGAGCGGAAGGGGACGTGCGCCGCCTTCGTGCTGCGCGCCGCGGCGTTCTACGCCTCCCTGGGCGTCCGCGTCCGCGAGGTCATGACCGACAACGGGCCCGGCTACAGGTCCTCGGCCTTCGCCGATGCGCTCGGCACGATCGGCGCGTCCCACATATTCACCAGACCCTACAGTCCCTGGCAGAACGGCAAGGTGGAACGCATGAACCAGACATTGGCACGGGAATGGGCCTATGCCCGTCCCTATGCGACGAACGCCGAGAGGTCCGAGGCCCTCCCGGCGTTCCTTGACCACTACAATTGCGACAGGCCGCACAGCGCCTGCGGGGGTCTTCCACCCATGTCACGTGTAAACAACGTCTTGGCACACAACAGCTAGACCGGGTCCGCAGGGAGCTATCTCGTGGGGGCCGTCATTACTGCATCCCGTTTATACGGCTAGGCCTTTGCCGCAAGGGGCATGTCGGCGGCACTCGACGTACTCGAGTACTCGTCGCTGTTGAGCAGGATGACGACAACCGTATCATCGATGCCCTCCTTGTCAAAGAGCATCTTGTCGAACTTGGCAATCTCCGTGCCGGCATCTATCTTCTGACCCGTGGAAACGAATATGTTGATACCCCTTCCCCCAAGCTTCACGGAGTCGATCCCGATATGGACCATGACCTGAGCACCATCATCGGTAGTGATGCCCACAGCGTGGTTGGTCGCAGCGATCATGGTGACGGTACCAGAGACGGGTGCCTTGATGGAGTTGGACTCAGGCCGCATCCCAAAGCAGGGGCCAAGGGTACCGGCAGCGAAGGTCTTGTCAGCGATATCCGCCTGCGGAACGAACTCGCCCTTTCCGGGCATACGGACCTCGAGGTCGCCGTGAGCCGCGGGAGCAGGCTGGAGCTTCTCGCCGTTCTCGTCCTCCTCGTCATAGACCGAGTCGTCGAAGCCGAAGGTATAGACGGTCACGAAGGCAAGCACGGCCATGATCGCCAGCACGATGAGGGCGTTGCGCAGGTTGGTGACGTCATTGTTGGTGCCCAAGAAGAGCAGCATGCCGGGAAGCGAGTTCGAGCCATAGCCATATGACTTGAGCCCAAGGATGCCAGCGGCAAGACCACCGAGCACAGAGGTAACGGCGACCGCGTAGAACGGCTTGACCATCTTGTAGCCGACACCGTAGGTGAAGGGCTCGGAGATGCCACCGATCAGACCAGAGAGTGCTGCCGGAATGGCAACCTGACGGCAGGTGTTGTTACGGGTCTTGGTTGCAACAGCAAGTGCGCAGAGGCCGGCGGAGAGCGTAAAGCAGTAGAACCAGATGGTGACGACGGTGTCATAGCCAACCGTTGCGATGGCGTTGGTGGCGAGCGGAATGAGGGCAAGGTGGAAGCCGGCGCAAAGCTGTCCGATGGTGATGGAGAACAGGATGATCGCAGGAACCGCGAGCCATGGAATGTTGGTCTGCAGCCACGTGATGCCGGCAGCAAGACCGTTGGTGATGAAGCCGCCAATGGGGCCGGTCACGGCGAGCGTAATCACTGACATAACGACGATGAGCACGAACGGCTTGAGGAAGTAGCGAACGACCTCGGGTATCACGCGCCCGAGCCAGTGGTCGATCTTGGACATGACCCACACGGAGAGCACGATCTGGATGACGCCGCCGTTGTAGGTCATGAGGTATACGGGAATTCCGAAGTAGCTGGCAAACGCCTGGCCCTGACCCGTAAGGGTACCCACGAGCGTAACCCAGCTAGGATAGAGAAGCGCCGCTGCGAGCAGCATGGCAAGGACGGGTTCGGTCTCGAACTTGCGTGCCGCGGTATATGCGACGAAGACGGGCAGGAAATAGAAGGCCGACTGTGCGAATCCGTTGAGAATGACATAGGTGGTGCTCGTTGAGGTGATTATGCCACAGAGCTGTAGCAGGACAAGAAGGACCGAGATGAATCCGGCAGTGGTGAGGGCCGGAACGACAGGGCTCATGATGCCTGCCATCATGAGAAGGAAGCTCGAGGCCATCTGGCTGATTGACTTCTTGCCCCCCTCTTCTGGTGCCGCGGTACCGTTCGTCTTGCCGACCAGCTTCTGGACCTCGGGATAGAGCTGCTCGACCGCCTGGCCGATGATGACCTGGACCTCCGAGCCGTTATCCTCGACGCCAAGGACTCCAGACGTCTTTTCGATGCTCTTGAAATCAACCTTGTCCTTATCGACGGGATTGATGCGAAGCCTTGTCGCGCAGTGGTTAAGGTAGCCGATGTTCTCCTTGCCCCCAAAGTGCTTGACGATGTTCTCTGCTGTTTCCTGGTAGTTCTTGGGTGCCATGCCGTCCCCCTTTGTCCTTCGCTCTCGGGGTTTGCTTTCACGCAAATTTGAACCCCTCGAGCACGCTGCACGCAAGATAGTCATGGAAGATACTTTCATCCAAGCACTAATCCGTGAAAGGTACATATCTTTGGGCGAACGTGAATGTAACTTCTACATGGCAAGCATAGTATGTAACTTACTTTCATATACAAAAGGTCATGGGTCATCGGGAGGGTCTGACTAGGGCAGGTCGACCTTGGAGAACACGTATTCCTCGTGCATCTTGAGATAGGTGCTGGAATCCTTCTTATGCGACGCGACAAGCGCATACAGCACCTCAAGTATCGAGAACTCGCACACGCGCGAGTTGCCGCGACTGCCGTCGAGAATGTCATCCATGATGGTGGCGAGGAAGACGTAGTCAGACTTCTCGGCAATGGGGCCCTTGGCGTTGCTGGTTATGAGCACGACTTTGGCCCCGTGATCCCGTGCGGCATTCTGCACCTGCTGAAGCACGCCCGACCAGCCCGAGCGCGAGATGATGAGCAATACGTCCTCCGGCGTGAGGAGGACGGCCATGGAGAGCAGCTTCTCGTAGGACTGGCTCGTGGATGCGAGGATGCCGAGCCGCTCAAACTTATAGGCAGCATCCATGGCCACGCAGGTGGATCTCCCCGCCGAGGCGACCTCCATCATGCGGGCGGAGCAGATGAGGTCTACGGCCTCGGCAAGTTGGCGCCGGTCAAGCGAGTTGATCGATGACGTGATGCCCATCACCTGTGCATCAAGGATCGTTTGGAGCGATCCTTCCAGATCATCCTCGTTGACCTTGCGCTCAAGATGCCCGGAGCCACCGAAGAAGCCTCCGTGCAGTTGTATCGACGATTGTACGAGTGACACCTGGAAGGCATGGTAGTCCTTCTCGCCCAGGCGCTTGACATAGCGAGAGACGGTTGGGGCCGAGACGTCGCACTTTCGGGCAAGCTCGGCCTGCGAGAGACTGACGGCGGAGGACTGATGCTTGATCAGAAAATCGGTGATTCGCTTCTCGCCTGCCGACATGGATTCGGCAAGGGCAAGGATGCGTGTGATGAGGCTCTCGCTCGGATTCTCACCAAAACCTGATTGGACATCGCCCATTGCGCACCTCTCGACGACTGGAGATGAAAGTTAATTTCGCCTTTGAGTATAGCCTCTTTCATGAGGGAGACCACCATGCGGGCGGCGGACGAAACGACCGCATTGGGGCAAGGTTTATGTCAAAAAAGCAGGTCAGAGACCGTGTGGTCTCTGACCTGCGCTTTTTCTGGTGCCCCCGGGCCGATTCGAACGGCCGACACCCGCTTTAGGAGAGCGGTGCTCTATCCCCTGAGCTACGAGGGCGGGAATTCACATTCTACCATCATGCCAACCCGCGCACGAGACGAACGTGACGTGCTACTTCTGCTCCTTTGCGGCCTTCTTTGCGCGCTTGGCCGCTGCGGCCGCAGTGGAGCGCTTCGATTCCTCAAGCCGCTCCTTCTCGAAGAGATCGAGCAGCTTCTTGTCCGTCATTCCTTGGACCTTCTTCTCGGCAGCCTTGCGCATGGGGCGACGCTTGACCCAGTCATAGATGAAGCCGCCGATGATGAAGCCGTATGCGAGCACGAGCGAAGCCACCGAGACGACCCCGGAAGCCGTCGTAAGCGCGGTGTCGGTGCTGGGGAACACGTAGACCATGACCAGGGAGACGATCGTCATGCCGAAGCCGATGCCCAGAAGAATCCACCAGACCTTCTCGGACCTCTTGTAGTCAGGGTTGGAGCGCAGCACGAGGTCGTATCCGCGGTTGCGGAAATCCTCCTTTTCGCGCTGCTTGCGCTGCTCGGCCTTTTTGGCCTCCTTGGACGTGGCGGAGGAGCCGCCAAAGAGTCCGGACGAGGGGGCCGCCTTGGATGACGAGGACGAAGACACCGTTCGGACGGACGAGGCTGCCTCGCGGGCGGGCTTTCCGCTCGCCGCAGACTTGCGGCCGACGGACTTCGAGTTTCCCGCGACCTTATCGCCGTTCTCTTCGGCTTCCTTTGCCTTGGGGCTAGAGAGCGAGGAGACGTTCTCCTGCGCCTCCTTTTGGGCGCCCTCGAGGGTATCGCGCAGAGACATTAGTTCTCCTTCATGGGCTTGAACTCGCTGCCGGTAATGATCTGGAACGCCTCCTGGTAGCGGCGAGAGGTACCGTCGATGACCTCCTGTGGGAGGTGAGGCGCCTCGCCCTTCATATCCCAGTTGGCCGCAAGCCAATCGCGCACGTACTGCTTGTCGTAGCTGGGCTGAACCCTGCCAGGCTCATAGCCGTCGGCAGGCCAGAAGCGGCTTGAGTCGGGCGTGAGACACTCGTCGATAAGGGTGAGCTGATTATCAATGATACCAAACTCGAACTTGGTGTCGGCAATGACGATTCCACGCGTCGCGGCATACGCAGCCGCAGCCTTGTAGATGGAGAGTGACGCATCGCGCAGCTGCGTGGCCATGTCCTCGCCGACGATTCCGGCGCAGCGCGCGAACGAGATGTTCTCGTCGTGATTGCCGAGGGCCGCCTTGGTGGACGGCGTGAAGATCGGCTCGGGAAGCTGCGATGCCTCGACGAGACCCCCCGGGAGCTTGATGCCGCAGACGGTGCCGTCGGCGTCGTAGGTCTTCTTGCCGGAGCCGGTCAGGTAACCACGGACGATGCACTCGATAGGAATGGTACGAGCCTTCTTCACAAGCATGGCCCGTCCGGTGAGATAGTCGGCATAACGCTGGTACTCATCCGGGAAGTCGGCGACATCGAGCGAGACCATGTGGTTGGGCATGAGGTCGGCAAAGCGGCTGAACCAGAACGCGGAGATGCGCGTGAGGATCTCGCCCTTGTGCGGAATCTCGTCGGGAAGGATGAAGTCAAACGCGGAGATGCGGTCGGAAGCGACCATGAGAAGGCTATCGCCGCAGTCGTAGATATCGCGGACCTTGCCGTGAGAGTCCGGACGAAGCTCGATGTTTTCCAAGATGTGCCCCAACCTTCCTAGAAGCCCGCCTCTTTGCCCGCAAGCGCAGGCACAACGATTGTAGTGGATACGCGACCAGTCATATATTCTGTGATCGCATCGTCACATGCAAACCAGCTTGCTAGCTACTTCTCCTGGAGAGAATGCACGATCCCACGGCGTCCGCGATTCTGGGGGATGCGCAACGTGAACGTGGTACCCCTGCCAAGCTCGGACTTCACGGCGATGGTGCCATTGTGACGGTCGATGATCTCCTTGGTGATGGAGAGGCCCACGCCAAGACCTCCGGAGACGCGCTCTCGCGAGACGTCGGAACGCCAGAACCGCGAGAAGGCCTGCGGGATGTCCTCCTTGGCGATACCGATACCGGTATCCTGCACCGATACGATAACGTCGGAGTGATCCACGCCCACGGAGACCTTCACCCAGCCGTCCTCGTTGGTATAGCGCATGGCGTTGCTCATGAGGTTGACGATGGCCTCGCGAATCATGTCGGGATCCACGTCGGCGTTGCACTCGCCATGAGGGGTCTCGTCAACAAAGCGCAGGTGCAGCCCACGTTCATGAAAGAGCTGGTGCTGCGAGCTTATGAGACTTCGGACGAGATAGACCATGTCGGTCCGTTCGGTCTTCATCTCCTTGGAGGAGTTCTCGAGCCGGGAGAGGCGCAGCATGGCATCGACCAGACGAGACAGACGACGTACCTCGGACGCCACTGTCTCGAAGTGCTCGTCGTCAGCGGGCAGCACGCCGTCCTGCATCGCCTCGACCGTCGCCTGCATGGCCATGAGCGGGGTACGCAGCTCATGGGCCACGTCGCTCGTAAGACGATGCTCAAGCTTTATGTCCTTCTCGAGCGAGGTCGCCATATCGTCGACGGTCTCTCCGAGTTGGCCTATCTCATCGGTGCCTCGCACGTTCGACCGAGCCGTCAGATCGCCGTTTCGAAGCTGCGCCGCAGTGGACGTGATGCGTAGGATGGGCTTCGTGAGGGAGCGGGACACGAAGTAGCCAATGACGCAGGCGAGAACGATCGCGATGAAGGCGGCGGCAAGGATGGCGCCGTACGAGTTCGCACGGAAGGCTGCATCGGCCTTGGTGAGAAGGGCGTCGGAACCAAAGGCCCAGAGACGCACCATGCCGACCACGTTCCCGTCTTCGTCGATCACGTCGGCGGTGACAATCGACTCTGCCGAGGTGGGTACCAGCGAGGAGGTCGTGGTGGAGGTGGAGTTGGTGTCTGTCCCCGCTCCGGAATCACCCAGGCGATGCTCGCGCGACCAGGCATCATCGTAGATAACCTCGCCGTCAGCGTTGAGCACCTGAACACCCACATCAGAGGACGCCGCCGATGCCGACGAGGCGTTGGCGAGAACCTCTTGGGTCCAGCCGCCTGCGATGTCGTAGCCCTCTGAGATGGCGTTGGCGGTCGACTGCGCGAGGTCCTGCATGTTCTGCCGCGTATACGCTTTGAACTGGTTCTCCCATACGTAGGCGAGAACGATGACAAGGACGACGGCGGTCATGACGGCGGTGAGCGCAAACGAGAGCGTCATCCTCGTGGAGTAGGGCCAGGACTTCTTGGGAGCGGGCTGTATCGTGTTGAAGGAGCCTCGTGGAGAAGCGACGCTACCGGACGGGACGTCCGCGCCGCTCGTCACGCTGCCAGACGCATCATCATGAGCCGTCAAGATTGGCTCCTAGGCCTTTTCCGAGGAGTCCTCGGTCTTCTCGGGGGCCTCGAAGCGATAGCCGACGCCATGGACGGTGTAGAGCCAACGTGGGTTGCGCGGGTCGTCGCCGAGCTTGGCGCGCAGGTTCTTGACGTGCGAATCGATGGTGCGCTCGTAGCCCTCGAAGTCGTAGCCAAGCACCTTCTCCACGAGCTCCATGCGCGTGTAGACGCGGCCCGGGTAGCGCGCGAGGGTGGTGAGCAGCTTGAACTCGGACGCGGTGAGGTCGACCTCGAGACCCTCCACCATGACCTTATGGCCTGAGATGTCGATCACGAGATCACCGAAGTCGAGGACCTCGAGCTGGGGCTCCGTCTCGGTGTGGGCGCGCCGAAGCAACGCCCGCACACGGGCCACGAGCTCGCGTGGGGAGAAGGGCTTGATGAGATAGTCATCGGCACCGAGCTCGAGACCGATGATGCGGTCCTCGACCTCGCCCTTGGCGGTAAGCATGATGATGGGCACGTTGGACGTCTCGCGAATGGCGCGACACACGCGCTCGCCAGAGAGCTTGGGAAGCATGAGGTCAAGGATCACGAGGTCGAACGAGTGCTTCTCGAACTCCTCCACGGCACTCTGGCCATCGCCCACCCCGCGCACGATGTAGTTCTCGCGCTCAAGATATGCGGCCACGGCATCGCGGATGGCCTTCTCGTCCTCAACCAGCAGAATCTTTTTTTCGTCCGAAGCCATATAGGCCTCCTTGTAGACGTTCGACGGTCAAATCTATGGCATACATCTTGGATAGTGTACCCCAGGAAGCTCTTTATGTACCAGTTTACCCACGTTCTACAGGCCAAAGGTACGTACGGTGACCGTCGCGGGATATCCCGTGGTCGCATCCTTGACCGTGGAGAAGGTCACGAAGGTGGTGCACTCCCCGTCGCGGGCGGGATACTCCCCGTAGTCAACCGTACGATCCACCGAAGATATGCCCGTGTAGGTCTGGGCATCCGTGTCGATCACGAAGTACGATGCCCTGCTCTTGATCACGAAGACGTTTCCCTTGCCGCAGCCGCCCTCGGAAGGCTCGCGATCGAGCTTCACAAACCCACCCGACTCGGTTCCGATGTAGGTCCCCATCTGTCCGAGAAGCCCGCCCGAGCTGTAGCTCGCCTCCACGGAGACGAGAAAGCGTCCACCCACGTACGAGGCCCTGAAGGGTTTGACGCCCTTTGGCATGACGAGTTGGGCGACCCTCGTGGCAAGATCATCATCGAGCGTATAGGCCGTGATGCCGTAATACGTTCCCTCGTCAGCGTGAACGCGAGGGGATACCACCACGTATCCATTTGAGACGGATGGCTTGGTGGCAAATCTGCCAGGAGACTCAACCGCAGCGGTCGCATCCCCGGCACCAGAGGTCCAGACGTAACAATAGGACTTCTCCGCGGTTTTCGCGCCCGAGGTGGAGGGCTGCACCTGCCAGACCACCTTCGTCCCGCTGCAGGCAAAGGGCGCCGGATCGTAGTCCGAGGTTCCCTGCCAGAGCGTCTTGGTCTCGCCTGTAAGCGCGCCGTCGGAGAAGGACGATGCGTAGAGCCACCAATCCCGTGTAACAAGGTCGAGCTCAAGCCATGCGTAGACCGAATCGGAACAGCGCACGTCGTAGATGACCGCCGCAGACGAGCTCGTGATGGACTTCGACACGACCTCAAAGAGCGTGCCAGAGGCGAGTGACAGCGCCGAACCCTTGACCATCGGCGATGCCGAGGCCCCGGCCGTGGTCACGGGGATCCATGTTCCCTCGCCTGGGTGCAAGACGTTGCCGAGGGGGAGACTCCACTCGTGGGCGGCAGTGTATGTCGAGTCGACATACGTATAGGAGTCGGTCACGTTGACCGCGGAGTCCTCCTCCACGACGACGGGATCGGAGTCCACGGACTCTTTGGAGGAGTTCGTGCAGCCAGAGAGAATCGAGACCATCGCTGCGGCAGCAGGCACCGAGACGGCAGCCGCCTTGAAGAATCCGCGCCTGGTGATGCCACGGCGCGCGCGTTCTGTGTGATGGAGTCTGGCCATGGCTGACTAGCGCGCCCGCGCACGCGACTGGGCCTCGCGCAGGGCGATGGACATCTGGTCCGCGCATGACGTGGGTCGTGGCCCACAGGTGTTGCCAGCGAGAAGGCCAACCACGTCATCGACGGACCTGCCTTTCACGAGCTTGCCTATGGCACGCAGGTTACCATTGCATCCACCGTCAAAAGCCACGCCCTCGATGGTCTTCCCGTCATCGGTTATGTCGAGATGGATGGCCACGGAGCAAACGCCCTTCGGCCTGAAGTCATAGTGATACATGCCACTCCCCTCATGCGCCCGCTCGGAAGAATACCCCGAGCGGGTGGGTTCTAGTCGAAGCTCAGCTCCTGGAGACGGTCGAAGACCACGTCGATGCGAGACAGGAACGACCATGGGTCGAAGATGCGGTCAAGCTCCTTGGCGCCGAGCGTGCATGCGGAATCAGCCTCGAGCTTCTCTCGGAACGTGGTACCGGGCTGGCACTGCTGAATCTCGTGCCAGGTCGCCATGGCATTGGACTGGACGATCCTGTAGGCCTCCTCGCGCGTGATACCCGTGTCGACAAGAGCGAGCAGGACCTTGGACGAGTAGATGAGCCCCTTGGTCTTGTTGAGGTTGGCCATCATCTGCGCGGGATAGAGAATCAGCCCGTCAACGATGCGGATGAGGCACTGAAACATGTGGTCGAGGGCGATGAAGCTGTCCGCCTGGGCAACGCGCTCGGCAGACGAGTGCGAGATGTCGCGCTCGTGCCAGAGGGCGACATCGTCAAAGGCGACCTGTGCGTTGGCCTTGACCACGCGCGAGAGGCCGCAGACCTTCTCGACGGTGATGGGGTTGCGCTTGTGCGGCATGGCCGAGCTGCCCTTCTGCCCCTTGCGGAACGGCTCCTCGGCCTCGAGCGTATCGGTGCGCTGGAGGTTGCGAACCTCGGTGGCGATGCGCTCGCACGTAGCTGCCGTCGTGGCGAGGACACCCGCGAGGTAGGCGTGGTGATCACGCGAGATGACCTGCGTGGACAACGGATCGTGTACAAGACCAAGGTGCTCGCAGACGTACTCCTCGACACGTGGGTCGATGCTCGAGTAGGTGCCCACGGCGCCCGAGATAGAGCCGAACGCCACGTTGTCCCGAGCGTCACGGAGCCGATCGAGATCACGCTTGAGCTCCCACGCCCAACTGCCGAACTTCATGCCGAAGGTCATGGGCTCAGCGTGAATGCCATGGGTACGGCCCACGCAGAGGGTGTTTCGCTCCTCGAAGGCGCGCCGCTTGCATATCTCGCCGAGCCTGCGGCAGTCCTCGATGAGGATGTCGGTCGCCTGGACGAGCTGATAGCACAAGGCGGTGTCTCCGAGGTCAGAGCTGGTCATGCCATAGTGAACCCAGCGGCTGGGCTTGGGGTCGCCCTCGGGGACGTCGTGGTCGATGTAGGACCCCATGTTGGTGAGGAAGGCGATGACGTCGTGATTGGTCACGGCCTCGATGGCATCCACCTCGTCCTTGTCGAACGCGGCGTGGTCGCGAATCCACCGCGCCTCGTCACGCGTGATGCCACTCTCGCCTATCTCGGCGTGCGCTTCGCACGCGAGGACCTCGATCTCCTGCCAGATGGCGTACTTGTTCTCGAGCGAGAAGATATGGCCCATTTCGGGACGGGTGTAGCGATCGATCATCGGGGTTCCTTTCGAGGACGGTGGCGCATGACGCAGATGACCAGCATCTTGATTCTAGCGCGGACGCGGGCGAAGCCGTTTGCAGACACATCGTCTGCAAGCATTCTCTAGCGGATGGCCTACCCGAGAAGTGCCTCGTCGGACACGAGGGCATCCTTGGCCTCCCTGAGCTGGATCCTCACGGCCTCTTGTCCGGTGCCGCCGTAGGTGTTGCGGGCGTTCGCGATGCCTGCGGGATCGAGGTCCTGGGCAACGTCACTTCCGAAGAGGTCGCTTGCCGCCCTGAACTCCTCGGGAGTGAGGTCCTCGAATCCCTTTCCCTGTCGCTCGCAATAGAGCACGAGCTCCCCCACCACGCGATGCGCGTCGCGGAAGGGCATCCCCTTCTTGGCAAGGTAGTCGGCGACGTCGGTCGCGGCGGTAAAGCCCCTGCCCGCCTGGGCGAGCATGGCGTCAGCGTTGATGGTCATGGTCTCGAGCATGCCGGAGGCGATCTCCATGCAGTCCGAGAGCGTCCTCGCGGCGTCCAGCGGACCCTCCTTGCACTCCTGGAGGTCTTTGTTGTAAGCGAGCGGAAGCGACTTCATCGTGGTGAGAAGCGCTATGAGATCCCCGTACACACGACCGGTCTTGCCACGGGTGAGCTCGGCAAAGTCAGGATTCTTCTTCTGGGGCATGATGCTCGAGCCCGTTGAGTACGCGTCCGAGAGCGTGACGAAGCCAAACTCCGTGGTACTCCAGAGGACGATCTCCTCGCAGAGTCTCGAGAGGTGCATCATGCTCACCGCGCAGGCATACTCAAGGTCGAGCAGATAGTCGCGATCCGAAACGGCATCGAGCGAGTTGGGGATGGTCTCTGAGAAGCCGAGAAGCTCGCTCGTGCGCTGGCGGTCGAGCGGATACGTGGTACCTGCGAGCGCCGCAGCACCGAGTGGATTGGCGTCGGCGTCGTCATGAGCGGCACGCAAGCGCCCGAAGTCGCGACGAAACATCCAGGAGTAGGCAAGCATGTGGTGTGAGAAGAGCACGGGTTGGGCGTGCTGAAGGTGCGTGTAGCCCGGCATCACGACGCCCATGTTCTTCTCGGCGACGTCGACGAGGGCATGGCGCAGGGAGAGGTTGCCCTCCATGAGGTGCGTGCAGAGGTCCTTGGCGAGAAGGCGCATGTCGGTGGCAACCTGGTCGTTCCGGGAGCGGCCGGTGTGGAGACGGGCGCCAGGGGCACCGATCGCGGCAGTGAGTCTGGACTCCACGGCCATGTGGACGTCCTCGTCGTTGACGTCCCACGCAAAGGTGCCGGCCGAGATCTGGTGTGAGATGTCCTCGAGCCCGGCGTCGATGGCCTTCTGGTCGTCTTTGGAGATGACCCCCTGTTCGGCGAGCATGCGCGCATGGGCGCGCGAACCGCGGATATCCTGCTGCGCCATGTTCTTGTCGACCTCGAGCGAGGCGCCGAACTCCTGCGTGAACGCGTCCACACCCTTCTCGAACCTGCCGCCCCACAGAGCCATGAAAACGTCCCTTCGTCGAATGTACGTACAGCTTATCGCATCAAACGACAGGTGCCGCGGAGTGATGGGGATGTCGGTCAACCAGTAACGTACATTCTGCGCCCGGTATTTGCATTTCCGCAGTTGATAGTTTCTTTCTGGCGCAAAATGCGCATTATCAATCCGTTGTTCAATGCGGAGGCACCCGTGGGTATCGTTTACAACAAGATCACAGCCCTTCAGATCCTGCGATCCATGAGGTCCGCAGGAAAACCCGCGCGAAAACGAACCGACCTCTTCGCCCCCTCCCTCCCCGCATGCAAACGCTGGACGTGGGGCAGGCTTAGCCCCGGGCGGTTCGGCGGCGAAAGTAACCCTGCCAAAATCTACGTCGCAGCACCCAGTGCAGGCGAACGCATCAGGAACTCGCGTGTCACGAACACCGTTTATGGAACTGGACTACCACGGAACTCATGTGTGGTGCTTGCGGGGAGTACTGCCATAAGCGGGCCCGAGCTGCTCTTCGTTGAGATGGGAGCCTTGATGCCCCCGATAGTCCAAGGGCTTCTCGGCATGGAGCTATGCGGAACCTTCTCCCGAGACCCCATCAATCCCAGGCTCGGTCCCATCACCTATGGAGTGCGCCCCGTGACGACGGTAGAGAAGATCGAGAGGTTCTTGAGTGCTGCGACGAGACTTCGCGGGCATGATCAGGCAGAGCGGGTCCTCAGGGTCGTTCGGGATAACGCTTGGTCCCCGATGGAGACCGTCATCGCCACGATGGCCATGACACCCATCTCGGATTTAGGGTATGGCATGGGAGACATGACGCTAAACTTCCGTTTGGACCAAGGCGCCGAGCTCATCTCCCTCGGTGTGCCTCAGTCCAGGGTCCCCGACATGCTGTTCGATGGCACCAATGTTGGACTTAACTACGACGGAAGAGGCCACCTTGACCTTGACGCAATTGCCTCCGTCGTACCGGTGGCGGAGGAGGCATGTGATGGCGATGCGGTGCGGCAAGACCTCTCTGATGTCATCGGAAGCATTCGGCGCAAGTCAATCGACGACCTGCGTCGCAATCGTGAGCTTGCTGCCATGGGCTACGTCATCTTGCCCGCAACGAGCGAGGATCTCTTCGTCCCCTACGCCCTTGACGCGCTCATGCTTGAGGTTATGCTCGCCATCGAACGATTCTCCCAAGTCGACATGAAGCCGCAGCGGGTTGCCCTTAGGAGCAAGGCGCTGCGTGACCGCAGACAGCAGCTCGTGTGGTCACTGCTTCCTTGGACGGAAGCCGAGGGATTCGCCCGCGCCACGGCCATTGCCGACCGAAGGGGATTTACAGCCGCGACGCTCCTAGACGAGACGGAATTCATACTTTGATAGTGCGCATTCTGCGCTGACAGTTTATGTTTCCGCAGTTGATACTTGCCGTTCGACGCCAAATGCGCACTATCGTATTTCAACTTGAACCTACCCTACATGCTAACGGGGGTCGCAGCCCAAAGGCCACGACCCCCGCATGGACTTCAACGCCGAACGTCCCTACTCGACAGGCTGGAACCCGGAGCCGGGACCCTGAACGCGCGACCAGGTCTTGGACTGCAGGCCATGGAGGTCGATGAAGCCGCGCGCGGCCGTGTGGTCGAAGGTGTCGCCCTCGTCATACGTGGCAAGGTTGTAGTCGTAGAGGCTGAAGTCGGAGCGCAGGCCGTCGACGAAGAGGCCACCCTTGCAGAGCTTGATGCGAACCTCGCCAGTCACGAACTTCTGCGTGTACGCGTTGTAGGCGTCGATGGCGTTGCGGTTCTGCGAGAACCAGAGGCCACGGTACACGGTAGAGGCCCATTCGACGTCGAGCTTGGCCTTCTGCTTGAGCGTCTCGGCATCAAGGCAGAGGGTCTCGAGCGACTGGTGCGCCTGAAGGAGGAGCAACGCGGCGGGGCACTCGTAGCACTCACGGCTCTTGATGCCCACGACGCGGTCCTCGATCATGTCGATGCGACCAAAGCCGTTACGGCCGGCGATCAGGTTTGCCTCGATGATGAGGTCGAGCAGCTCCATCTTCTTGCCATTGATGGATGAGGGAACACCGCCCTCGAAGCCGATGACGACGGTCTCGGGGTCGGCGGGGCAGTCCTCGGGGTTGGAGGTCATCGTCCAGATGTCCGCGGGAGGCTCGTTCCAGGTGTCTTCGAGAACGCCGCACTCGATGGCGCGACCCCAGAGGTTGTCGTCAATGGAGTAGGGCTTCTTGTGGGTGGTTGGCACAGGCACGCCGTTCTGCTCGGCCCACTCCATCTCGGAGTCGCGTGTGGTGAGGTCCCACACGCGGACGGGGGCAATGAGCTGAATCGTGGGGTCGAGCGCGCGAATGGAGGTCTCGAAGCGCACCTGGTCGTTGCCCTTACCGGTGCAGCCGTGCGCGATGTACTTTGCGTTGTACTTATGCGCGATGTCCACGAGGTGCTTCGAGATGATGGGACGAGACAGGGCGGAGAGCAGCGGGTAGACACCCTCGTACTTTCCGTTGGCCCAGATTGCCTTGGTCAGGATCTTGTCAGCGTACTCCGCTCGCATGTCGATGGCTTCGGAGGCGATGGCTCCCATGTCGAGCGCCTTCTGCTTGACCCACTCGAGGTCCTTCTCGTCCTGGCCGACGTTGCCGCAGATGGCAATGACGTCCATACCCTTCTCTACCTGCAGCCACTTGACGATGACGGATGTGTCGAGACCGCCGGAGTACGCGAGGACTACCTTTTCCTTCTCAGCCATTCTGTTACCTTTCTATTGTTTGGGCCTTGATGCCCCTTACAAACGCACGAAACGCCCGCAGACCAGAAGTGCCCGCGAGACAGTACGGCACCCGACGACGCCGGGTGCCAGACATAGGTTTCTTGACGTTGAGACTATCGACAGACAAGAACCTTGAGCAGCACGCACGGCATCGCGGGGCTGATTCGTCGGTTCTGGCGTCGGAGGGTGGCGATTGCATTGACGTGCATGTCGTTTGTGCCTCCCTCTCTGCTCTCTGACGCGGGGTCTGTTGATTTTCCAGACTATAAGCCGAAGCCACCCGCGCCCGCGTTGCGGTGCGAAGACCGAATCCTTATGGTAACAATCGACAGACGTCGGCAAAGCATCACTTGAGATTAATCTAAGCCCAAGAAACGGTTAACCTTGTTGCTTGACCATACAATCAGCCGAGGACAAGAGCCCCGGCACCACTGAAGGGATGCATGGTCATGGATAAACTTGATAAGGTAGAGCTTGTTCGCGATAAGTGCGGCGTCAGCTACGAGGATGCCAAGGCTGCGCTGGACGCAAGCAACGATGACGTGCTCGACGCGATCATCTGGCTCGAAAAGAACGGGAAGGCCCAGAAACAGACCGCGAACTACACGACCGGCGCGTCATCGGACACGAGTTCGGTCTCGCCCGAGATGGCTGCCGCACAGGCTGCCTACCAGGAGTCCAGCAAGAAGAGCCGCTTCTCCGAGGATATGGACTCCTTCTGGGACGCCATCAAGAGGCTCTTCCGCAAGAGCATAGACTACAAGTTCATCGCGAAGCGCCACGGCGAGGTCGTGCTCAACGTGCCGGTTCTCGTCCCTGTCATCGGCATCTTTGTCTGGGGTGCCACCATCTGGCTGCTCATCATCGGCCTCTTCTTTGGTCTGCGCTATCGCATCGACGGCGCCAGCCCTGTCACCGTAGACGTGAACGACGCAATGAGCAAGGCTGCCGATGCGGCAGAGTCGCTCAAGAACGACGTCACCAAGAATGACTAGGATCCTCATCATAGAGGACGAGGAGAAGATCGCCCGCTTTGTCGAACTCGAGCTCAAACATGAGAACTACGAGGTGGACAAGGCGGCCGATGGCAGGGCCGGCGTCGAGCTGGCCCTCTCCCGTGACTATGATCTGATTCTTTTGGACATCCTTCTCCCTCAGCTTAACGGCATGGAGATCCTTCGTCGCATTCGCAAGGAGTCTTCGACGCCCGTCATCATGCTCACTGCCCGAGATGCCGTGATGGACAAGGTCGCCGGTCTCGACGCAGGCGCAGACGACTACATCACCAAGCCGTTTGCCATCGAAGAGCTTCTCGCACGAATACGCGTCGCACTCAAACGTCGGGAGGCATCCGCCGACGAGACGCAAGGGGCATCGAGCAAGGCAATCGTGGTCAAAGGAGTCTCGCTAGACGTGGACCGACGCGAGGTAACGGTAAACGGCGAGCCCGTCGAGCTCACGAACCGGGAGTTCGAGGTCCTGCATCTGCTCATGGCGCATGTCGGCGTCGTCATGTCTCGCGAGCGCCTGGCAACGGAGGCGCTCGGCTACGAGTTCGTCGGCGAGACGAACAATGTCGACGTACACATCGCACACCTGCGGGCACGAATCGATGACCGCTTCGGAATCAAGCTCATTACCACGGTACGTGGGGTCGGGTATGTCATCCGAGAAGCCTAGCAGGCGATTCGCCTCGACCGCCTGGTCCATCAGCTGGAGCTTCTGGTGGCGCAAGCTTGCTGGCTGGATCTTCTTTGACCTGCTGGCCGTGTGCTGCCTAGCGGTCGCCCTCATCCACGGCTACAACCAGACGCTTCCCGAGGGGACCTTCGAGGGTTGGCTCAAGCCCGTCCAAGGCGCAAGCGTCTCCATCACTCCCCCATCCCGCGAAAATGACCTCGAGGACATGCGCTACGTCGTCACAACGGAAGACGGTCAGACGCATGAGTTCTCCCTTGCGGAAGACATCATCGGACTCTGGCCCGTTCTTGCGTGCCTCGGTGCCTTTGAGGTGTTTGACCTGCTCGGTATTTGGAGTGACACGCGTCGCGTCCGTCGAAAGCTCCTTCCCCTCAACGAACTTGCGCTCCGTGCCGAAAAGCTGAGCGGCACCGAGCTCACGGGCTTCGATAAGATCGAGACCCTCGAGCAGGCCGTCGAGCGCGCGAATGTCGACTCCCCGCAGGTGAGCACTGGTGATGAGGACCTCGCAAGCATCGAGGTGGCGCTCAACCGACTGCTGCGGCAGATGCAGGAGGCCAAGCTCCAGCAGATGCGCTTCGTCAACGACGCAAGCCATGAGCTGCGGACCCCCATCGCCGTCATCCAGGGGTACGTCAACATGCTCGACCGCTGGGGCAAGTCAGACGAGGCAGTGCTCGACGAGTCCATCGAGGCCCTCAAATCGGAGAGCGAGCACATGCAGGACCTTGTTGAGCAGCTGCTTTTTCTCGCTCGCGGTGATTCTGGCAGAAACACGATGAAAAAGGTCGACATAAACCTCGCTCAGGTCGCAACCGACGTCTGGGAGGAGTCCTCGATGATCGACCCCTCACACGCCTACGTCCTCGGCTTCGATGAAAGCCGCAAAAACGATGCCCGCTATCTGGTCACCGGCGATGCGACGATGCTCAAGCAGTCGATTCGCATAGTCGTACAGAATGCCGCCAAGTATTCGCCCGTGGGCAGCACGATCACCTTCGGAGTCGAGCGGACCGATGGCGGGGCGGCGTGCTCCGTGACCGACGAGGGCATTGGCATGAGCGCCAAGACGGCAAGCCACGCCTTCGAGCGATTCTACCGGGCCGACAATGCCCGCGAGTCAGGTTCGAGCGGATCAGGACTTGGGCTCTCGATAGCAAAGTGGGTCGTGGACAACCACGGTGGCACCATCGACATCCTCTCGCGGGAGGGCGTGGGCACCCGCGTGACGATCGCCATCCCACGGTGATGGTACGATGACACAGATTATGCGAAGAGTGCCGTTTTTTGGGAACCGCTTTGCGAACAAAAAAAGAAACAGGCCAGAGAACATAGTCTCTGACCTGCCGTTTTTCTCTGGTGCGCCGTGTGGGGGTCGAACCCACGACCTTGGGATTAAAAGTCCCCTGCTCTACCAACTGAGCTAACGGCACGTTCCGTTCCGTGCAAACGGCGCTATTCTACCACGCGGGTCGAGCCGTTCTACTCCCATACCCACTGACCGTTGACAAAGACATCGGTCTCGGCACCGTCAGCATCAACGCCCACGATGCTCATGTCGTCGGTGCCAATCATGAAGTCCACGTGCGCGGCGCTTTGGTTGACACCTCGTGCGAGAAGCCCGTCCTTGTCGAGGCTTATCCCACCTTCGAGACACTCGGGAAAACCCAGACCGAGAGCAAGGTGGCAACTCGCGTTCTCGTCGTAGAGCGTGTCGTAGAAGAGGATGCCCGACTGACGTATGGGCGTGTTCTTTGAGATGAGGGCGCACTCACCAAGGCGGCACGCATTCTCGTCCGTCTCGATGATGTGACTCAGCACCTCGCGACCCTGCTGTGCGTCAAACTCGACCACGCGACCGCCTTCGAAGCGAAGCCAAAAGTCACGAATCATGTTGCCATGGTGGATGAGTGGCATGGCGGCGTGCACCACGCCACTGGCCCGCATGCGATCGGGCGAGGTGAAGACCTCCTCCGTGGGGATGTTGGGGAAGAATGCCGCACCGTCCTGCGTACGAGCCGCCCCGCCACCCCAGATGTGGGCATCGGTAAGGCCGATTACAAGGTCGGTTCCGTTCGAGGCCCTATAGTGCAGCGCATCGAAGTGGTGGGAGTTGAGAAAGCGCTTGGCCTTCTCGAAGGATGCGTTGTGCGTCTCCCAAGCACTCTCGGGGTCATCGCCCGAGGCGCGCGAGGTCTCGAGAATCGCGAGCCAGAGGCGATAGGTGGCCTCGGCTGCCGAGAGGTTGGGAAAGACCTGGCAGGCCCATGCGGCCACAGGTACGCCCGCGATACACCAGACGTTGCGACCAAAGTCCATGCCGTTTCTGAACGACGTGCACTGGGTGTTGCGAGCACGGGCGTCTGCCGCCGGTTTGGCTGGGTCGACGCCATGAAGGATGTTGGGGTCGGTCCCCTCGAGAAAAAGAAACGCAGCGCCCTGCTCTGCAAGCGAGTTCAGCTGCTTGACCTTCCACGCTGGGGTTACCTCGAAGAAGCTCGTCTCGACGTTCTCGTAGGTGAGACGCGTGATGGCATCGTCCGTCCAGATGACCGTCACGTGGCCTGCGCCAGCCGCGTATGCTATCGAGACGACCCTGCGGGCGAAGTCTGCGCGCTCCACGGGAGCCGTGAGAACGAGCTCCTGTCCCTGGCGGATGGCACAGCCCTTTCTCACGAGAAGACTTGCATAGCGGTCGAGTTGGTCAGAGAGTGCCTCGCTGGCGAGACGGCACTCTTCGTCGGTCATCGGAATGTCGGACATGGTCTTTCCTTTCGTGCACCTGCAGCCGATTTGTTATCGTCTGCCCACAAAAAGGGGGTCCCTGGAGACCCCCGATTTTCTCTGGAGCGGGCAACGGGATTCGAACCCGCGAATGACGGCTTGGGAAGCCGTTGCCTTACCGCTTGGCGATGCCCGCGTGTGTGTGGATTCTATCACACCATAAATCCCGATTTGATTGACGTCGTGGACGAGCCGCATTTCGACGCAATTGCAGCATGTGAATCATGCGGGCAATTCAACGATGTTGCGTTAGATGCCGGTCAGACAACCAGGGAACACGGGTCTGTCAGACGTCAGGTTACGGCAAGGGCGCCCCTCTAGTCTTGTGCTCCCAGCGGCAATCAGGGGAGGCCAGATGACAAGAACTGTGGGGAGTAACAAAAAGCCGGAATGCACGGGACCCATCGGACGGCGCTGGCGTGACGACTCCACGCCCAGGGTGCGGCTACGCGGAGGGGATTCCCTCCTTGGCGGGCGGCCGTCGGCGCCCGGACATGCCGGGAGAGCAGGCAACGTCTTGCTCTCCTGCTACGAGCACTACCCCCTGGAGCGACGTACCTAGCTCGTGCAGCGATCTTAAGAGAAGGGAGCGGCGATATGACGACAAGAGTAGGCCAGACATTCACACGGCGACGCCCTCGACAGGTCGTGCGTGCAATTATCTGCATACTGACGTGCATGGGCCTCACCACAGGCCAGATGTTCGGTTGCGCAGGAGCATCCCCGAGTATTGTGGCCGCGGCCGAAGAGCCCGTGATGACAGCGGCGACGACTGCGACAACAGAGGTACGTGAGTTCACCTCAGTTCATGGCGGTACGTGGATGGGCGTGTCCTCATCATGGTTCGGTCGCTACTACGCCGACGGCATCGATGACGATGCGCACCTCTCCTACTGCGTTGACTACACAAAGAAGGGTGACGTCAACTCGACGAGTTTCTCTAACCCCGTCGCGGCCGGTCCGGGCACGGGCTACATCCTTCAGCACGGCTACCCCTATACCACAGACATTGCGGGGACTTCCTGGTCGGCAGGCCAAGCACGTGCCATCACGCAAATCGCCCTCTGGTACTACAACAACGGCTACCACGCTCTCGACGGGAACATCAATACGGAGGACAGGTGGGCGCTGCTGCGCCCCGCGGCGTATGCGCTGTACATGGATGCCGACGCATATGCGAGCGGAGGTGGGATGGCAACAGGCTATGGCACCGTCTACTCGCCGGCTGACCCAAACGTCCAGACGATGCTGCTCGCCACCAAGCCACAGCCTGGAACCATCGTCATCGAGAAGTCCTCAGACAACGTGGCGGTCACCGGCAACAACACAAGCTTCACCCTCGAGGGCGCCGTCTATGGTCTATGGAAGGCCGACGGAACGAGTACGGGTCTCATGGCCGTCACGGACGCGTCGGGCAGGGCCGTCTTCTCCAACGTTGCCGCAGGCAGCTACATCGTGCACGAGACCCGCGCCCCAGAGAGCTATCTTCTCGACACCACCCATGGCACACACGGATCGGCCGCAGATGGCACCTACGATGACGATGGCTGGTACTCCGTCACGGCGATTGATGACTCCACTTCCACCGTCAAGACGCTCGATACGCCACGCATATCCATCGGAACGTCCGCGCGCGACTCGGAAACAGACACGAACGTCTCGCTGGCAGACGGGTCCGTTACCGTCATCGATACGGTTTCATACGAGTCGCTCGTTCCTGGGGTTGAGTACGTCGCGTCGGGCGAGCTCCACCTCGTCAACGACGATGGCACCGACGGTGGTTCGATTGCCTCGTCCGAGACGTCCTTTGTTCCTGCAAACGAATCAGGTACTGTCGAGGTGATCTTCGTGTTTGATGGATCATCGCTGGCAGGACAAGCCGTCGTCGCCTTTGAGACGCTCACGCGCGACGGAGCCACCGTGGCCACGCACGCAGACATCACCGACGAGGGGCAGACCATTTCCTTCCCCAGGATCGGCACGGAGCTCGCTGACGAGAACGGGTACCACGAAGTCTGCGGTGACGGGCCAGTCGTGCTTGTCGATACCGTCTCCTACGACAACCTTAGGCCGGGAGCCACCTACGTCATGACCGGAAGACTCGTCGATGCCATTTCCGGCAATGCGATCGTGGACGAGGAAAACGCACCTATCGTAGCCACGGCAGAGGTTGTCCCCACGGAGGCGGCGGGCTCCGTTGACGTACGCTTCGAAGTGCCTGCAGCAGCCGTGGCAGGAAAGCGTGTCGTTGCCTTCGAGACCTGCAGCAGCAACGGCACGAACGTGGCCGTCCACGCCGACCTGCATGACGAGTCCCAGACAATCAGCGTGCCAAAAATCGGCACGACCGCCCGGGACGCAACCACGGGAACAAACGTATCGTACGCCTCGGCCAGAACCACGATCGTTGACACGGTATCCTACGAGGGTCTTATCCCTGGCAGCGAGTATGCACTCGCAGGCGAGCTCCACCTGATTGGCAAGAACGGCCAAGACGCCGTCATCGCCACCGCCGAGACGAGCTTTGTTCCCAACGAGACATCCGGTGTCGCAAACGTGACCTTCGAGGTCGACACCTCCGAACTCAGGGGAAGGTCGGTCGTCGCCTTCGAGACCCTGTCGCACGATGGACGGACCGTCGCGATACACGCAGATGCGTCAGACGCAAACCAGACCGTCGTCATCGAGGGGTCACCCATCGCTCGCGAGACGACTCCCTCGACGGGAGATGGTACGGGTATCAGACCCGACGCGCCTGTCGCAATGGGAATAGCGGCAATCGTGACCGGCATTCTTCTGAGGCGCCGCAAGCGAGACCGCGCCACTGGGTAAGCTGTAGGCAATGGCAAGAGATGAGGATTGGAGGCCACGTGGACACAAGCAACCTTGAGCTCTACGTCAAGCCAGGCTGCCCATACTGCACAAAGGTCCTGCACTTCATGAACGAGAGGAAGATAGTGATTCCGCTTCATGACATCACGGATGGAAGCGGCAATCGAGATGACCTCCTCAGGATCGGTGGAAAGGTCCAGGTTCCCTGCCTCATCATCAATGGGGCCGCCCTCTATGAGTCATCCGACATCGTGGCATATCTCGCGAAGCTCGGTTAGCGCTGTCGCACGAGGCTGAAAACCATAGGGGGGTCATCGCACGGATGGCGATGACCCCCCCACGATCATGCGAACCATAGGCTACGAGCGCCTGATCATCTCCGTGACAAGTTCTGCGACCAAGGCCGCCTGATCGGCATCCACGTTTTCGAGCGTGTCTGCGGCGGTGTGAGAGAGGGCCGGCATGCCGGTATCCCCAATACCCACGAGGGTAATCGCGCGGACGGACTGCTTCATGGCTGAGGTGGCATCAGTGGTCCCTTGGTCATACGACACCTGAGTCAGGGGGATGTGCAGGTCAGAGGCGGTACCAGAAAGAAGCCGCATGAGACGACGGTCGGCACGACGCACGTTGAGCAGTCCCTCGCGGCTGAGTGCAGAGAGGTTGCCGGCACCAACGCAGTCGAGGTTGATCAGGAACGCACCACGAATGGCCGCGCGGTGCTTGCCGAGGAAGGCCTTCATGCCTGCATGGTCAATGTTGGACGCGCCGAGCGCCACGAACCAGATGTCGTGCGAGATGAGCTCGTCATCCGCCATGGAGAGGACGGCGTCACGGAGCTCGTCGTCATCCACGGCACCATCGGAAGGATCGTCTCCGTCATCCACCATGCGAAGGTCGCTTCTTGTGGCGGCACCACCCTTCCACCCGTTGGGATCGTCATCCCACTCGTCATTATCGCCGGAGGCATGCTTGTTGCCAAAAATGCGGAAGCGGTGCTTCTTCTCGACGGGTTCGGGGCTCATGTTCGACGCGGTGATTACGGGAATCTCGGGCGGTACGGTCACAGGATCCGTAGCAGAATTCGAGACGGGCGCCGAGACGTTGCCAGAGGCATGAATCCTATGGGTGTTGTTGGCGTTGTTCTGGGCGAGCTTCTGCGCCATGTTGTCACGGGGGCTCTGCGGGGTTACTGCGCGGGTGACATCAGGATCGGGCGCAAACGGATCAACCGTTGCTTCGGATGGATCGGGCAGGTCGAAGAGGGCGGCTCGGCGAGCAACGCTGCTGACCTTGGGGGCGTAGGTGGTCTTGCCCCAGTCGGGGTCCTCGGGAGCTATGGGTTTCGGCGGACGCGTACCCGTGGTGGGCTGCGTGTCACCGAGGTCAAAGGCCTCATCGGAGTTGTAGAGACCAGACGTATCCTTGGCAGGAAGGGTCTCGTCGGCAGGGTCATCCATGACCAAGCCAAATCCGGCCGTTCGCGCCGCGTCGGTCTGAACCTCCTCGAGGCCAGAGGTGACCTCTCCCCTGGTGGGGACATCGATGGGCGCGGTCTCGTCACCCTCGGTCACTGTCGTGACGTGCTCCGTGGGTTCGTGCGCGGGCGTCCTATCGACGTATTCAACCTCGCAGGTCTCAGGCAGGATTCCAAGGGACGCTACGACCTCCCTGCCATGCCGCACGCCGAGCACGGACTCTGGCTCGGACACGAGAGGAGCGGCCGCAAGGGCGGGGGTGACGTGTGGCCTATGCGTGACGGGAGCCTCGCCGGTGGGCCGAACCTTCTCGAGGACGCCAAGCAGGGCGGCGATGGAGGCCTTGTTGTCATTGGCGCCAAGCGTACAGGGAGAAAAGCGCTCCGCGATGACGCCTATGGCAAGAATGAGCAGCGGGATGGCGGCGATGAGTCCTACCCAGCTGATGACGCGACGGAAAGGAGCCGGGATGAAGACGAGAATCCTGATAAACGCACAGAAGGCAATGACAAGCGCACAGTACGGGCTGTACTTCTTCAATACGGGCACATAGCGAGCAATGGCGGAGCTATAGAGGAAGCTCTCGTGTGGCGCGTCATAGTGCGCAACGACGACGATGGGACGATTGCCCTTGGCGGCAAGCTCTCCGGAGGCGGCGTGATATGCCACGACGTTCTGTGAGCGCGTGGTGGGGCCAAGACCGTTGAGAAGGTCCGTCCCCAGATAGCGAAGGATGAAGACGACCATGGTCGCCGCGACGAGCAGCAGACCGATGACCGTCACGGCACCAGAGCCAATCGCCAGGCAGAATGCTCCGACGAACAGAAGCGCAAGCAGAACCGCGGGGCCGAGCTTGGAGAGGGAACGCGCGTCGAACTCCTCAATCTCGGGGTCAACGTCATGCTGCTTCATGAGGTCCGCTATGGTCTGGGCCGCCTGAAGCTCCTCCTGGCTACCGGCAGGAGAAATGCCTATCTGCTCGTCCAGGTACTCCAGATAGTCGTGTGTCATGGCCATGCTGATACGTCCTTTGCTGGGAGTCGTAGCATCTTACACAAACATGGTTCAGAGTATACGTCTTGATTTCGCGCATTGTTATAAAACCGCAGATATATCAAGGCGAAGGGTTGTCTTTTGCTTCGCTTGCGTGTACGTATGGCAAGATTGGCGAGACACGCGGGCCAGATGGTCTATCGTTCACATACCATGCATGGATGCGCCCGGGCATCCGCGGGTTGTACAAGGAGCCGTCTCATGGATTCCGAACAGGACGAGTTCGCAGAGCTCAACGATGATGACGAGAAGGCGAGAAGGATCCTCTCCCTCGCCCTCGAGTTCATGAACACCGGTCAGGCGATAAGCTCGACCCGCATCGCGCAAGACATCTATCCGGGACTCTCCCCCGACTCCTTTCGAAAGGCGTTCGCGCGCGACCGCAAGAACCTTTGTGACTTCGGCTTCGTGCTCGAGAGCAAGCGCGGCCCTGGCGAGGAGGCCTGTTGGTCTGCAGACATCGAGAGATCCTTCGCCCAAGGTGCCGACCTTGATGTGAAGGATGCCCTTGTCATGGACATTGCCTGCCAGCCGATTCTCGGTGACCCTGAGTTCCCCCTCAGAGACGAGCTTCGCTTTGCGCTCGCCAAGATCGACACCGCCTTCGGTGACATAGCCTACCCCGCCGGTCCTCGCGTACTCCGTGACGACAGGATCTTGTCCGTGCTTCGCTCCTGCGCCCATGTGTGCCATGCCGCACACATGACTTATACCGACGCCGCTGGCAAGCAATCCGAGCGCGTCGTCGCACCCTATGGCTTCTATGGCATGCGCGGCAGTCTCTATATGGTTGCGCCTCTCGTCAGTGGTGGGTCGGTGGTCGATGGCTCCGTTCGCGTGTATAACGTCTCGCGCGTGGACGCAGCCAGCGAGGAGCCCAAGACGAGGTTCTCGGTCCCACAGGACTTCTCGGTGGATGACTACCGCCGTCTCCCCTTCCAGTTTGGCCCCACGACCTGCGTGGCCACATTCGAGGCACCTGCCAGTTCGATACAGGAGGTAGAGGGGCTCTCGTTTGGACGGGGGCGCTGCGTCACAGACGGGAATGTGGTGGTCTGGACCGTTGACGTGAGCAACGTGGGTGATGCCGCCTCGTGGGCGATCGCGAGCGGCATTCGTCCCACGGCACCACGTGAGCTCGTTGACGAGTGGCGGACAAGACTCGAGAAGGTGAGCGCACATGTGCGCTAGACGCGGGGTAGGACGAACCGGCGGCGTGGAAGAGGCACGAGAGCTTGTCGCTCTTGTCGCCACTCTCAGCGACGAGGGCGCAACACTCGATGCCGAGACGATTGCGACAAGACTTGGAATCACGCTGGACGAGGCTCGAAAGCTCCTCTCTCTCATCCTGACCGCAAGCACGTCTGACGGTGACTACCTTTCGCTTATGGAGAATGACGACGGCAGCCAGGTGTCACTTGCCTTCGCCGAAGGCATGCACGGCAAAAGGCTTCGCCTCACGAGCGGAGAGATGCTCGCCATCTCCGCCGCGCTCGATCGTCTTGGGGTACCAGCCGACGACTCTGCTCGCACGGCGATCACAAGGTCGCTCTCGTCTGCGGGCCTCGATGAGGCCACACTGCGTCGCATGCTCGCTCAGCTGCCCGCCAAGAACGACTCCATGGTGCTCAAGGTTTGCGCGAAGGCACGCTGTGACCATCGCGACCTCGTCTTCGCCTATCGTCATGTGGGTGAGGTGAGCCGTGGCGAGCGGTGCGTGGCACCCCTTGCGGTCAGGCTGGAGGACGATGTCTGGTACCTCGACGGCTTCGATCGCGCACGAGGGGGACGGCGTACCTTTCGCATCGATCACATGTCAGACGCTCGCGTCGTCACATCGGCGGGTGGGGTTTCCGAAGAGAGGAACGAGCCCTCGCGTGAGGTGAGGATAACCTTCCGAGACGAGCACTACCTCACCCTCCTCCACTGGAAGCACCTTGAGATCATCTCACGCAAGGATGGCGAGACCAGCGCCCGCATACCGTACTTCGGTGGCATGTGGCTTCCCCGCATGATCGCCGCCTGCTCGGGAACCGCCACGACGGACGACCACGAAATCAACGACCTCGTGGTCGAGCTATGTAAGGGGCTTCTCGGCTAGACAGAGGCTCCGACCTACCCGTTGTGTGAACCGCGCCACATCTCTATGTAGCGACCGACGTTCTTGGCATCGAGTGTCGCGCAGGTGTGCGAGGGCAGGGATTTGATAAAGGCCTTTCCGTAACCCTTCTGCACGAGGCGGGGGTCGGCGAGTACGAGCACGCCCGTATCGCTGGCGGTACGAATGAGCCTCCCCGCCGCCTGCTTGACCTCTATCACGGCATCGGGTAGGGAGTAGCGCCACCAGGCACGCTCTTCGCGCAGGTCACGCTCACGCACCAGGGGATTGTTGGGACTTGCGAAGGGAAGCTTGGGGATGACGACGCAGCGCAGGGTGTCGCCCGTCGCGTCAAACCCCTCCCAGAACGACTTGAGCGCGAGAAGCGAAAGACTCTTCTCCGCCATGAACCGCTCCCGGATGCGGCGGGCCGAAGAGCCACGCTCCTGGCACACCACCTCAAGGCCGACCTCGCCCAATCGTGGGCCCAGGCCCTCGTAGGCACACTCCATGTCGCGACGGTTGGTAAAGAGCGTGAGCACGGAACCACCCATCGCGACATGCACATCAAAGAGCAGATCCTCGAGCGCCTGCGCATAACCGCCGGCGTAGGGTGACGGCAGGTCGCGTGCCACGATGACCGACATGCTCGCGTCAAAGTCAAAGCTGGAATCGAGACGGATGTCGGCATGCTCGCCGCTCGGCAGGAGGTCGAGCCCTACGGCGTGGTCGAAGTGCGAGAAGTCATCGCCCACGGCAATGGTCGCCGACGTGAAGACCACGCTCTGCATCTCGGGTAGCCAGCGGCTCGCGAGGTCGGCACCTACGTCTATCTTCTCGGCGCAGAGCTTCTCCTGGCCGATGCGGCGCCTGGATCGGGAAAGCTGGGCAGAGTAGACGTAGGACGTGTCCTCCCCGGCACATATGAGCCTTATGCCGGCGAGGAGGTTACCCAGGAAACCTCCCGATTCCGTAAGGTCGGCACCCTGCTGTGGTGCGACCTCGTTGAGCTTCTCGACAGCCTCTCCAAGCAGTTTGGTTGTCTCCTCGAGACGCTCCACGCAGACATTACCCGCCTCCGACACCGCCGCCCACTCTGGCGTCTGGCGTGCTCCCTCGTCAATCCAGATGGACACGTTGTCGTAGGTCGTGTCACCCTTCGCAATGGACGAGAGGTCATGTACGACGCAGAAGAAGTCTCCGACGCTCACCTGCGCCCTCGCCACTGAGGCGGCGACCTTCGTGAGCAGGCGAACGATGAGCTCGGATCCCTCAAGCGACGAGGAGTTGACCATGATCCCATGCAGGACGCCGGTCTTCACGCCACCGAGCATCTCGAAGCCCGTCCTGGATTCCTCGCCAGAAACCTCGATGGCCCACTGGCGGCGCGCCTCGGCCTCGAAGGCGTGGGCCTCGTCTATGACCCAGTGCCTCACGGGTGGCAGTATCCTCCCCTCTGCCATGACGTCACGGAGCAGAAGCGAATGATTGGTCACCACGACGTCGGCGCTCGCGGCCCGACGCCGCGCGCCGTGGAGAAGGCACTCGTTTGGAAAGTACGGGCAGCGGCCGCGAAGGCACTCCCCTGGCGTGGTCGTAAGCATCTGGCGAGGTACGTATCGCCAGCGGATGCCCAACGCATCGAGATCGCCGTCGGGCGACTGGCACGCAAACGCGTAGGTCACCGCGATGGCGGTAAGCATGTCCGCTGACACGGCGCTTCCAGACCTGCCGTCGGAGGAGGCAGCCCCAAGGGGCAACTCGTCAAGCACCGCGCGATCCAAGCGATGCAGGCACGGATAGTGGTCGTATCCCTTGAGGCTGTAGAACGTGAGCCCGTCTGGCAGCGCAGCCGCAAGCGCAGGCAGCTCGTGTGACACGAGCTGGTCGGTGAGCGCATTGGTCTTGGTGGCAACGCCGACGGTGATGTTGTTGCGCTTGGCAAAGAGCACCTCTGGCAGGAGGTATGCGATGGACTTGCCCACGCCGGTACCCGCTTCGATGGCGCGATACGTCGAGGTGGAGATGGCGTCCCTCACCTGCGTGGCCATGGCCACTTGCTCCGGGCGCCGCTCATACGTCTCGTACATGCGCGCCACGGCGCCCCCAGGGAGAAACTCCTCCCCTATCTCCGTACGAGACGGTACGTCAAAGGGCGTCTGCCTCTCGGAGGCATCGGGTCTCGGGGCGTAGTGGGCCTCGGCAAGCAAGTCATGGCGGGTGGACTTGAGCGAGAAGGACGTTGGGGACCCCTCGGCGGCCAGGTGCGCGAGCACGGGCCTAAACGGCCAGCTCACATCGGGGTGCATGTCTGCGAGAAGGCCAAGAAGACCATGGGGAAGGTCGGAGAGGGCGCAGAGGATGACGCGCCACATCCCACAGAGCGCATCGACATCATCACTGGCTCGGTGCGTCACGGAGTCGCAGCCAAACGCCTCGGCCATGTCGGCAAGGCGATGAGATGCAAGGCGCGGGAGGGCCACGCGCGAGAGCGAGAGGGTATCGATCCAGGTGTCGGAGACCTCACGGCCACCGCGAACCGCTTCGACAAACGTGCGGTCAAACGTCGCGTTGTGCGCGAGGATGGGTGCGCCACCTACGAATTCGGCCAGACCCGCCACTGCGTCTTCCGGATTTGGTGCGTCGGCAACATCAAGGTTTGTGATGCCGGTGAGCTTGGCGATGGGATCGGGAATGGGGGTGCCCGGATGAACGAAGGTCTGATAGCGTGCCGTGACGGTGCGGCCGGAAAGTCGGGCCGCAGAGATCTCGATGAGCCTGCAGTCCCTGAACGAAAGACCCGTCGTTTCGGTGTCGAGAACCACGACGTCATCCTCGAGCAACCCGAAGTCCGTGATCCTTGCCCGCTCTGCGAGGGTCAGGTAGCTATTGCGCACGCTCTCGGGCGTTCCTGGCAGCAGAAGGGCCTCGAGCCGCGCCCGGCTATCGCGCATCTTTGGTGAGTCACCATTTGTCATGTGTTACCTGCGGTACTCGGCGTGTTCCTCGAGCGCGTACTCGACAAAGCGCGTGCAGAGCTCGGGAAACTCGATGCCACCATGGCGGGCGGAGTCAGGAAGGAGACTGGTTTCGGTCATGCCGGGAATGGTGTTCGTCTCGAGCGCTATGGGCTCGCCTTCAGGCGTGACGATGAAGTCGGTCCGGGATGCGCCGCGACACCGGAGTGCCCTGTGGGCGCGCTCGGCGAGGACCTGTGCCTTCGCGTAGGCGCCCGCATCAAGCCGAGCCGGGATCACGTGATGCATGGAGGATGGTTCGTACTTCACCTTGAGGTCGTAGAACTCCGCACCCGTCACTATCTCGACGATGGGAAGCGCATGGGCGTCATCGTTGCCGATAACGGGAACGGTGACCTCGGTGCCCTTGACGCACTCCTCGATGAGCACCGTCCCGCCCTCGGCGCCCGCAACCTCGAGCGCGTCCGCAAGTGCTCCCCTCTCGTTGACCTGGGTCACACCAAAGCTCGAGCCGTTCCCAGCCGGCTTGACGAACATGGGGAAGCCAAGCTCTGCCACAAGCTCGTCAATTCGATCCTCGGAGGGCACGGTGCCCGCCGGGAGATCGACGCCACGTGGACACGGAATGCCAGCGGCACGATATATGGTCTTCGAGACGTCCTTCTCGGTCCCAACAGCAGACGCGAGGACGCCAGAAAAGGTGTAGGGCATGTGCAGAATCTCGAGAAGTCCCTGTATGCATCCGTCCTCGCCCCAACGACCGTGCATCGCGACAAACGCCACGTCATACCCGCCCGTCGCAAGTGACTGCACGAAGCCCTCAGAGGCGACATCGAGCAGGTCGACGCTCGAGAAGCCCGCCTCGAGCAGTGCGTCACGACACGCGGAGGCAGACATCATGGAAATGCCGCGCTCGTCCGACCAGCCACCGCCAAGCACGACCACCTTGAGCTGCTTAACCTCTTCCCGCGTCATGAGTGCTCCTCCGTTGAATCGGCTACCTGCGGTAGACTCAGCATGATACGTTTCAAATTGAGAATACTCCACCCAGGAGACTTCATTAGAGCGGGGTGCACAGATGCAACCAGACAAGAACAATCAACCCACGAACCCTCCAACCGACACTTTGCCCGACATTCACTCGATTGATGCGTCGGAACTCGAGGGGGTCGTTGCCTCCCTTGGACAGCCACGGTTCAGATCGAAGCAGATCGAAGAGTGGATATGGTCGAAGAATGCCTCTTCCTTCGACCAGATGACCAACGTCCCAAAGGCGCTTCGCGAGCAGCTCGCAGCCCGCTTTTCTCTTGGGGGACCCGAAGAGGTGACGCGTCAGGTATCCCAAGATGGCAGCCGGAAGTATCTTCTTAGGTTTCCGGACGGCGTCGCCGTCGAGTGCGTAGGCATGCCCACCAAGAATCGACTTGCTGTCTGCGCCTCAACACAGGCAGGATGTGCAATGGGTTGCTCTTTCTGTGCGACCGGCGCGGCAGGGCTTACTCGCTCTCTTTCCGCAAGTGAAATCTACGAGCAGGTCATGCACGTACGAGATGACTTCAATACACGTGTGACCAGCGTGGTGCTGATGGGTCAAGGAGAGCCTTTCGCGAACTATGACGCATCCCTCGAGGCACTCCGCAAACTCAACTCCTCCGACGGGGCAGGCATAGGTGCTCGACACCTCACCATCTCAACGTGTGGCATCATTCCCGGAATCGCACGCTTTGCCAAGGAGCCCGAGCAGTTTACCCTTGCCGTCTCACTCCACTCCGCAGTACAAAAGACCCGAGACATCCTCATGCCTGGCGTCAAGCGCTACTCGCTTGTCCACCTCTACGACGCCATGGGTGAGTACGTGCTCAAGACAGGACGTCGCCCGACCTATGAGTACGCGGTCATCTCCGGCATCAACGACTCGGAGAATGAGATAGGCGCGCTTTGCGATTTCTGTCGCGGAACGCTTGCTCATGTCAACCTCATTCAGCTCAATGAGGTATCTGGCTCAAAGCTTCACCCGGCGTCCCCAGAGAAGGTCCAGGAGTTCGTCTCACGACTCACCCAGGTCGGTGTTGAGTGCACCGTCAGAAACTCTCGTGGACAGGATATCGATGCGGCGTGCGGCCAGCTTCGTCAGCGGGTTCTCAAGTCGTAGCTCATATTTTGTCCCTTTCTTGCATTGAGGGGACGGCGCTTGACACCAAGCACCGTCCCCTCATGCGTACATGTGTTCTTGCCTAGAACCCCAGGTTCTTCCATTGTCTTGCCGTGGCCTGGACGTTTGCGAGCGGCTGGTCATCCTCCATGACTTGCCCCTTTGCAGCATCAGCCATCTCTGCGAGTTTCCCATAGGCTCTCTCAATTGCCTTCGTTGCGCCTTTGACGCTCTCCTTGGCCTCGTCGTTAAGCACGTAGGTATAAGCGACATATGCACCGCCACCCATGAGTGCGACCAAGATGAGCAGGTTCTTGATTTTTCCCATCTGCTTGCTCACTCCTCTCCTGAGAGCAGATCAACAATCTTGGAGAGTTCTTCATCTGACGCAAACTCAATTTCTATCTTGTTCTTCCCGCGCACCTTCTTGACCTTGACGTTCGTGTCGAGCGCCATACGAAGCTGACGCGCAGCCCTCTTGAAGGATTGGGGCAGTGGTTCCCTCTTCGTCGGCTCGCCGCTGCCAGAAAACAGTGGAGCGAGGCTTTCTGTCTGTCTGACCGAAAGGTTCTCTGCAACGACCTTTTCCGCCAGCTTGATTCGTCCCTCATCACTTGGTACGGCGAGAATTGCCCTTGCGTGACCTGCGGTCAGCCGTCCGTCACTCATAAGGTCCTGGACCTCGGCAGGAAGATCAAGGAGCCGAAGCTTGTTGGTGATTGCGGAGCGAGATTTTGACACAAGTCCAGCAAGTTGCTCTTGTGTCAAGTCATCATCCCTAATGAGCTTCTTGTAGCCTTGCGCTTCTTCGATTGGGTTGAGATCAGCCCTTTGCAGGTTCTCGATAAGTGCAAGCTTGAAAATCTCATCGTCAGAGACATCTCGTACGATAACCGGTACCTCTTGGAGTCCTGCGGCCTTTGCTGCTTGGTAGCGTCTTTCTCCTGCGACTATCTCGTAGTCGGCACCGCTCTTTCTCACAAGAAGAGGCTGTAGCACTCCGTTCTGCTTTATTGAATCCGTCAGTTCGGCAAGTTCGCTTGCATCGAAGTTCTTTCGGGGTTGACCTTTGTTTGGTCTGATTCTCGCAAGGGGAACCGATGAGTCAGGATTCATGGCTCCTATCTCTGCGTCCGCTTCACCCATGAGCGATTCGAGTCCCTTTCCGAGACCACTTTTCTTAACCACGTCGCATCACTTCCTTCGCGAGTTTTGCGTATGCAAGAGACCCCTTGCTGAGATGAGCGTATATAGATATGGGGAGCCCATGGCTTGGTGCCTCTGCTATCTTTACGTTTCTTGGTATGTAGGTCTTAAACACTTCGTTGCCAAAATAGCTTTCTACCTCTTCTACGACCTGCTTTGAAAGCGTTGTTCGGTTGTCATACATCGTCATGATGACGCCAAAGACACGTAGGCTGGGATTCAGTCGAGCTTTGACCATCTTCATCGACTCGATTAGTTTTGTTAGTCCCTCTAGGGCGTAATACTCGCACTGAATCGGAATGAGAAGAGATTTTGCTGCAACAAGAGCGTTTACCGTGAGGAGTCCTAAAGAAGGAGGACAGTCGATTAGGACGTAGTCAAATTCGTCTTTAATCGAGTCAACGGCCGTTTTTAGGACGTTTTCGCGCGCCATCACCGATACTAACTCTATCTCTGCACCAGCGAGTTGTATCGTTGCAGGAACGAGAAAGACGTTTTCCTCAACCGTACTTTGAATGGTGCTCTCTATTGGTATCTCGTTCATTATCACGTCATAGATGTCGTTGTCGAGATCATCCTTGCTGATTCCATATCCGCTGGTCGTGTTTCCTTGTGGGTCAAAATCAATGACAAGCACTTTTTTCTTTAACTCACCAAGGGCCGCCGAAAGATTGACCGCGGTTGTCGATTTCCCGACCCCCCCCTTTTGATTGATTATTGCGATTACCTGCGCGTCTTTGTTGGGGTAGCCGCGTTTTACATCTCCATAGCTCAAGCGATTCCTCCAATGTATTCGAGCGTCTTCGTCTTATCTTCGTTCTGCTCTTTGTGCTTGGCACTTTATCTTAGGAGATTGTTTCACGTGAAACATTGAGAATACCGACATCCTATCCCTTTTGTCTGTCTACTCATGGTATGTCACGAGTATATACACGTATATCCACGCAGTGAGGGGATATGTCTCGCCTAGACACCAAGTGGCTGCGTCTTTGCTATACCGACCGGTCGGGGGAGATGAATTCTGGGCGAACCCGTCTTCTTATAGACAAGTATTTCCCTATGACCAAGATTTCTCGGCAACTCAAATGTTTCACGTGAAACAAAAGACATGCCACAGATGGTTGCCGCCCGAGAAGCATGCGCGATCTCAATATCGTCAGGGTTCCCTTTTGCAATAAGCGCATATCCTCCGGCTGTAAGGAACGGTTGCGCGTACTCGATAAGTATGTTTGTCTTTGCAACTGCTCGTACGACAACGCAGCCATAGGAGCCAAGCATCGATGCGTCCAGTTCCTCTGCACGCATTTTCTTAGTCTGGAGTTGATCACTCAATCCAAGCGAAACAACAAAATCATGAACAGCATCGACCTTCTTGCCAACGGAATCAATAAGCAGGCCCTGGTACCCCGTCATAATTCCAATGGGAATGCCTGGATATCCTGCTCCGGTCCCAATGTCTACAAACGACGTGAGGGGTGCTTCTTCAAAGACATTGCAGCAAAGGGGAAGAAGGGAATCCAGTATATGAAGAACAAGAGCGTCTTCTGCGTTTACAATGCGCGTAAGGTTAACGACCCTGTTTCTCTCAATCACACATAGCAGATGTCCGACAAGCAACTTGACCTGTTGAGGCGAAGCGTCGATTCCATAACCATGCAGGATTGAGAGGAGCTCCTCGCAAAGGTGGTTCTCGAGATCGTTTTCCATACGGTCCTCCTGCCCATTTCTTTTGGCTCGAAAAGAATTGTCATCCATATAGAAGGAGGGCGCGTGCGCGCCCTCCAGTTCACACGAAATATGTTACAGAAGAATGAGCTACTTCACCGCAGTGACAACGACTTTGCGATTTGGCTCTTCACCCTCAGAAAACGTAACGACACTTGGGTCATCTACCAAGGCAAGATGAACAAGACGACGTTCGTATGCATTCATGGGAGCCAAGACCACACGACCGCCCTGGCGTTTGGCGCGCTCCGCAGCAGCGTGCGCAACGGCCTGAAGCTTGGACTTGCGACGGCTCTTGTAGCTCTCAATATCGACAATAATCGGATAGTGGAACTTTGTACGACTGCTCATCAAAGAGGAGAGAACCATTTGAAGCGCATCAAGGGTCCTCCCATGACGCCCGATAAGAACAGCAAGGTCTCCACCGTTTACATCAAGGATGAGTTCGCCCTCATCACCATCGTATTCGTCGACCGTGCAGTGCGTCTCGCCAAAGAGAGCGAGGATGCCCTTGAGGAACGTGACTGCCTGGTCGGCAACCTTGTCCGTTTCCTCATCAGATAGAGCGACACCGGCTTCGTAATGCTCCCGGATGGAAGCAAAGTCATCGGTAGAGTCTATAGCGGTGACCTGCTCGTCAAGCATCTCTGCCTCAGAGTCAGCAGGAACCATATCCTCCATACCAACCTCCCGCATAAAATAACGGCAGACAATAACATTATGTTATTGTCTGCCTCCGTGTTTTGCCTAGCCCTTCTTGTGCGGCCGCGGCTTCTTCTCTTTGCGAATGACATCGACCTCTACCGGCTGGTCGCTCATGCGAAGCTCACCCTCGGCCTTGGCCTTGTCGATAATCTTCTGGGTGATGAGTTTCTGCTGCACGACCTGCCAGATGGCGGAGGCATCGTAGTAAAGAAGGACGGCAGAGGGCACCGACCAGCCAAACCAGAGCATCATGACGGCCATTACGGCACCCATCATCATGGACTGCGACTTCTGCTCGCTGGTCTGGTTGACGGAGTTCATCATCATCGGAATAAACGTAAGGACGCCAAAGGCCACATCAAAGAGAATGTAGGGAAGCGCACCCACCCACCCGGCAGAAGCGACCATATCAGACACCGAGCTGGAGATTGACGGAAGAATGCTATAGAAGTGGGCATCTGCGGGGACGCTCTTTGCGACTGTGAAGAGTGCAAAGAAGATAGGCATCTGCAGGAAGATGGGCAGACATCCCGCAACGGGATTGAACTTGAGGCTTGCGTAGACCTTCTGCACCTCTTCGCTCTGCCTTGCGGGATCGTCAGCATACTTTGCCTGAATCTCCTGAATCTTTGGCTGGGCGACCTGCATGCGAGCAGTAGAGGCCGTCTGCTTGTTCATCAGGGGGACAAGGCACACTCGGATGATGATCGTGAGAATGATGACCGCAAGGCCCCAGTCACCACAAAAGCCCTCGATGCCCGCAAGCACCTGGGTCATGAAACTAATGAACCAGTCCCACATTGTTCCTCCGTCATTGTCCGCTAGGGAACGGGATCGTAGCCACCTTTGTGGAAGGGATGACACCTCAGGATCCTACGAATTGCTAGAAGACCACCCTTGCCAAGACCATATTTATCAATGGCCTGTCTCGCGTACTCGGAACAGGTTGGCGTATAGATGCATGTGATAGGGAAGAGTGGTGAGATGTACCGCTGATAGAACCGAATCGCAGCAGTAGTACCACGTGCCAGTGCCGACTCGTGTTCGTTGTCCATCTCAGATGCCTGCCCTATCGAGCATCCTCCTCAATGCCTTGGACACAAGCTCGGGTGAGCTGTCATGGGTGTCCTTGGTGGCGAAGAGAATCACATCGTAGCCATCTATCGGAAGTTCACAGGACCGAGCAGCTTCGCGAAGAACCCGCTTGCACCTGTTCCTGAAGACGGCATTACCAAGCCTTTTAGGCGCAACGAAGGCAACGCGTGCATGGTTGCCTTCGTGTACCGCTGCCGCACGAATTCGCAGGAGAGAACCGTTCAGCCTCTTTCCATGCGAAAAGACCTGCTCAAATTCCTTCTTGGATTTGATGGTCTCCACGAGGAATCACTAGACGGTAAGGCTCTTGCGGCCCTTTGCGCGACGACGGGCGAGAACGTTGCGGCCGCCCTTTGTCGCCATGCGAGCACGAAAACCATGGGTAGTGGCACGCTTCCTCTTGTTTGGCTGATACGTACGCTTCATTTCTATTCCTCCCGATTGGGGTGTTACGTCAAAGAGTGCTAAGCCAAAAGATTGTAAAGGTCTTACGCTGTGACTGTCAATTTATCCCAAAAATAACTGCGGATTTATCATGTACCTCCAGATTATACATTGCTCACCGTCCGCAAGAACAGTCCCCGCTCGCTCCCATACATAGAAATAGTCCCTCGTTTCTAAGAAATCATTCGTCCAGATGCTATTATTTCTAGGCCTATGGAATGATGTTTACGCAGTTTTCTACCATTGTTCATCAGGTGATGAAAACTTTCTTTCGCATAGAATTCTCCGTGAAAGTTTTCATCAAGAGTCGAAAACACGTTGAGAGTGGGGAGTGATGGCACGAGACTTCTATCCGTTTGTCGAGAAGTCGGCAGATGCAGACGAGCGGCCTGCTCCCTCAGACACCCCCTCGCTCGACAAGGTCAACTACTCCGCAAGGATCGCGGTCTACGATGATGCCGCCGCGGCACCGCGAGTCGTAGTCGTCGAGCCCTCAGACCCACGCACGTACCTTGAGGAGATCACCGCAACGGTTAATCGCCTTGCCCATGAGCAGGGTGGGAATATTCCTTTCACGGTCGTGCGAGAAATCGTGGAGAACTTCATTCACGCCTACTTCATCGCGCCAACCATAACGATTCTCGATGGCGGCAACACCATCCGTTTCTCCGACCAGGGTCCTGGCATCAAGGAAAAGGGACTTGCGCTCGAATATGGAACCTCGTCTGCGACAGAGGAGATGAAACACTACATCCGTGGCGTTGGATCGGGCCTTCCCTATGCCCAGCAGTACATGCTTGATAAGGGAGGAAGCCTCGATATCGAGGACAACATCTCCAACGGCACGGTGGTGACCATCTCAACGCGTCCATCGGGCGAGGCAAGAACGTTTACAAGGGCAACAACAGAACAAGCGGTGCCCGGGGTCTTGAAGGATGCGACGACTGAGACGTACCGGCAGCCCCAGACTGTGCAGGCGCAACACAGCATGACAGCACAAGAGCAAATGCCTCTGCCTACCATAGGCGAGCGCGGGCAGCTCGTTCTCGGATACCTCGAGAGCCATGATTCTGCGGGTCCGTCCGACCTATCGCGCGCCTATGGTTACTCAAACCCGACGTGGTCCCGTGAACTTAGCCTTCTCTGTCGACTTGGTGTTCTCAGGAAACAGGGCCAGAAGTATCAACGCACGTAGAAAGACCAATAGACTTTTCGACAATCTTATGTGACACTCCCCACACCAAGTTGCTTCCCATGTGGGTTTTGAACAATCTATAATGTAGCCCTCATTTTCCGAAACCAGAGAAACGTGGACGATGGAACTCTCTCTCGAATCAGATGCGGAAGCCCTGTGGCAAGACGCGCTTGACCTTCTCTCTCAGGAGGACCTTCCCGAGTCTGTGCTCGCCATGCTCAGGAACTGCACACCGACAAGGATTTCGAACGGCACCCTCTACATTGAGACACCTATGAGGCTTGTCCTTAAGACCGTATCGAAGAACATCGAGGTGGTCGAGAAGTGTCTTACGACCGCGGCCTTCGAGAAGACAAACCTTGTGGTTGAGTTTGCTCGGACGACACAAGCACCAACCGTGACGACGAACTCCACGGCGTCCCAGGAACAGATACAGGAGTGGAGTTCCGTGGGGGCACCACCGCGTGTTCTTGGCGAAGACACCTGGAACGAGGAAGAGGTCGAGGCCGAGAACAAAATCGAGAAGCGGAGGCGACGCAAGGCAAACCCGCTCGTAGAGGACATCTCTGAGAACGACTCGAAACTTACGTTTGATCGCTTCGTCATCGGCGATGAGAACAGGTTTGCCTACCAGGCGGCACTCCAGGTGGCAAATGGTGAGAACAAGAGCTACAACCCTCTTTTCATCTATGGGAAGAGTGGTCTCGGCAAGACGCACCTACTGCGGGCCATACAGAACTACATTGCGAGAAACGACTCGACGCGCATCTGCATCTATAAGACGGCGGCAGATTTCATCACCGACTACACCGACGCCATCAGCCGCAAGCATGGCAGCGCCCCCGATATTCTCACCCAGAACTACTGCGACATCGACGTCCTCATCATCGATGACATTCAGAACATGGCCGGTGCAGCGCGCACGATCGAATTCTTCTTCAATACCTTCAACGTACTCATCTCAAAGGGAAAGCAGATAGTCCTCGCCGCTGACCGCTCTCCAGCGCAGCTGGGTATGGGTAAGGACGGTTTTGACGAACGCGTGACCAGTCGCCTCGACTCTGGCTTTCCTATATCAATCCAGGTACCAAGCTACGAGTTGAAATATCTTCTCGTCAGTACGTTCTGTGAGCGGATGATGGAGGACGCAAAAACGGAACACGTCGTCGGACCAACCACTCCCATCAGCGATGACAATCTCCGCTTCATGACCGAGCGAGCCGGCACGAACATACGTGTCATCGAAGGGTTCTGTCAGAAGTGCCTTATCGTCGCCGCCCAGTGCGAGACGGCTAACGGCACATTCTCTCACGAGGACATCGTGAAGATCGCAAAGGAGAAGTGGCCCAACGGCAGACGTCAGGTGACCATCGAAGAGATACAGAAGGTAATAGAGACCTATTACGACATTCCCCACAAGGACCTCGTCGGCAGCAAGCGTAACAAGGAACTCATGGAGCCGCGCCATGTGGCCATATGGCTTACGAGAGAACTCACTGATACCACGCTCGCCGACATTGGAAAACACTTTGGTGGAAGAAGCCACGCCACGGTCAAACACAGCATCAGCGTAGTAGACGATGCACGTAAGCAGGACAAGAACTTCTACGATAGGCTGAGTCACATCCAAGATAGTATCGTTGAGAACAACTAGAGGGCGCTGTAGAGAAACATGTCGAAAGCCTGTTTGCTGAATCACAAAAATGCCTGAGGAGAGTTGAGTCAGTTTTCAACAGCAGACACAGTGTTGAAGGAAGATACAGGGAAGAAGAAGTAGGAGACGTAAGAAAAACGTTGACGAACTGCAAGAATATGGAATTTTCTTCTTCTCGACAACGTCTATTACTACTACTAGTTTTTTCTATATAGAGAAGTACCTATAGAAAGGGACCTCATGAAGTTCTCAGTCAGTCAGTCATCTCTCCTGAAGGCTCTCTCTGTCGTATCGAAGGGAATGGGCTCCACGACACTTCCTCTTCTCTCTGGTATCTACATCAAGGCAGAGGCGGGGACGCTCGAGTTCCAGACGAACAGCCTGACCATCAGCATCCGCCATCGCATCCCTGCTCGCGTCGAGGAGGGAGGGGAGACCGTGGTCTCAGGTAAGGTGCTCACAAACATCGTGAAGACGCTCGATGACGCCCCGGTAACCTTTGACGGCGGGGAACGGATGGTTACCATCTCCTGCGAGAAGTCTTCCTTCAGGCTTAACACACTCAATCCTGCCGACTGGTCGCCTTTCCCTGAGGTTGTCACCGAGCAGTCGATCGAGCTTCCGAGTAGCCTTCTGGCCGAGATGGTCGAGAAGGTCTACAGAGTCACATCCAAGGAGACCACGAGACAGATACTCCAGGGCGTCCTTCTCACCGTGGAAGATAACACTATTCGCCTCGTTGCCACGGATTCCTATCGTCTGGCCGTATGTGACTCTTCCGCAGAGTCGCCTGCGGGAGAGGAGTTCAGGGCGATCGTTCCGGGTGCCGTCTTCCACGACGTGCTCAGCATATCGTCACTTACCGAGAACATCACACTTGGCATAACCGACAACCAGGTGGTTTTCTCGTTTGGTGAGACGACCTTCATATCAAAGAAAATAGAGGGCAACTTTCCCAACTACAAGCAACTTCTTCCCAGCTCTTGTACTACCTCAGTACGGGTCGATGTAGAGGCCTTCTCGGCGGCTCTCAAGCGCGTTTCTGTCATCGCCCAGACCAACTCTTCGGTGAGATTCGACATCGACGCAGAGGGAAAGACGATGAAACTCTCTGCGAGTTCCCCCGACCAAGGAGAGTCCTCCGAGCTGATGCCGGTTGACGTCGATGGGGAAAGTATGGCAATCGCACTCAACTACCACTATGTCTTCGATTGTGTCAACGCCGCCGCCGACCGTAAGGAATTGCTGCTTGAGCTACAAAGCAACATGCAGCCAGGGGTTTTTAAGTCCAACGGGAAGATAAACTACCTCTATCTGCTTATGCCGGTCCGGATGTAGCGTGGGTCTCTTTGCCAGACAGCTTCTCATGAGAAACTTTCGCAGCTTCTCTGATCGCACCGTCGACTTTGATGATGCCACCACGATTCTCGTTGGTCGCAATGCCACAGGTAAGACCAATACCATCGAGGCATTGCAGATGCTTACGGCAGGGTATTCATTCAGACGTCCCACGCCTGGGCAACTCATCAATGATAAAAGTGACGAAGCACGGATAACCCTTTGCCTTGAAGGTGATGGGCGCATCGTTGACATGACGTGCGACATTTCATCAGGGAAAAGACGGTACAACCGCAATGGGAAGAGATGTCAGGCAACGGAGATGCCTGGTACGCTCATGTCGATCCTCTTCTGTCCGGATGATCTCGCACTTGTCAAACGAGGGGCCTCATACAGGAGAGACGAGATCGATGACTTTGGGAGACAGGCCAACGCCGGCTACTCAAAGGTTCTCGCTGCATACGCAAGAGCCCTCGAGCAAAGGAACAGACTTCTCAAGGAGGAGGGTCCTGACCTCGCCCTTCTCGACGCGTGGGATAAGAGCGTTGCCGTCGGCGGCGCCACGCTCCTACGTGCCCGTATGAGGCTCTTCTCTCGACTGACGAAGAAGATCTCGGATGTGTATCGTCAGATCAGTGGCGGAGAGGTCCTCAAGTGCTCATACGAAAGCAGCCTTGGTGATAACCTCACCCAACTCTCCAGAGATGAGCTTGCTGACGTGTTTGTCGGCAGCCTCCTTGAGACCCGCGACGTTGACCTGCGGCGTCAGCAGACGACGGTTGGACCCCACAGGGATGACATCATCTTTGAGATAGATGGCCACGATGCCCGTGTCTTTGGTTCTCAGGGGCAGCAAAGGAGCGTGGTACTTGCGCTCAAGATGTCTGAGGTGCTCCTTGCTGCAGAAATCCTTGGTGAGCAACCGCTCCTGCTCCTTGACGATGTCATGAGCGAGCTTGACGAGGAGCATCGAGAATCCGTTCTCTCATTTGTATACCAGGGTATTCAGACCGTGATTACCACTACGAACCTAGGTTACTTCTCAAAGGAGTTTCTAGGCAGGTCTAAGGTGGTGAGCTTTGATGCATAGCGATAGCACCTCCCTTTCGGACCTTCTTTCGGGAATGCTCGACGAAGCTGGGCGCGCGGCTGTAAGCGAGAACCAGCGGGCAAGCTATCTCTGGAACAGGGCGAACGGAGACATCGAGCGTCAACACACTACCGGTGTCTTCGTAATGGACTCCAAGGTTGCGGGCGCCGACCCCATTCTTGGGGTGTATATCGACACACGCTCCCGCGTGGTAGACTTCACTGCCAACAGGGAGGTCTATCTTGCGCGGATCTCCTCCATGGGCGGCCGCTACTCGGACATCAAGTTTCTCCTCAACAAGAGGAAGGACCGCAATCGTCCTGGCACTACAGAAAACGTGGTCGGTCATACCGTCGAAGAGCTGCCTAGACTTACCAAAGAAGAAGAAGAAGAGATAGAATCGCAAGTCTCCTCTCTTCCCGAAAGCCTAAGGGCTGATGTTTTTAGGGCGATGGTTCTTTCTTATCAAAGAGACAAGAAAGAGAACACCGAGACGAAAAAAACGTCCCCCAGATAGCCCCAGAAAGCCTCACATGCAGTTTGTGTTTGTAATGGCTTGCTGATTTTGGCTTGTCCAAGTGCAATATCGCACAAGCGTATACTTATCTAGAACATCGCTCATGCATGAGAGAGGATGACAGTTGGCAACAAAGAAGAAGGCGAACTCGTACGACGAGAGCGAGATTAAGGTTCTCGAAGGCCTTGAGGCCGTTCGTAAACGTCCTGGAATGTATATCGGTACGACATCTGCCGCAGGGCTGCATCACCTTGTCTGGGAGATTGTCGACAACTCGGTCGATGAGGCGATGGCGGGTTACTGCACGAGAATCAAGGTCAACGTGCATCCAGACAACTCCATTACCGTCGATGACAACGGTCGTGGAATCCCCGTTGGTCTCCATCCCCAGAAGAAGATCTCCACGCTCGAGGTCGTGCTTACCATCCTGCATGCCGGCGGCAAGTTCGACAACAACGCCTACAAGGTGTCCGGAGGCCTTCACGGTGTCGGCGTGTCCGTCGTCAACGCCCTTTCCCGCAAGCTCATCGCACAGGTCAAGCGTGATGGAAAGATCTATGAGATGCAGTTTGAGCGTGGTAAGACATCCCAGAAGATGAAGGTGGTCGGCACCACCAAGTCCACAGGTACCATCATCACGTTCTGGCCTGATGACCTCATCTTCGAGACCACGACGTATAACTACGACACCCTACACGACCGGCTTCAGGAGACGGCCTTCCTTAACAAGAACCTCAAGATAACGCTTACCGACGAGCGCGAGCTGACCCCCAGAACTGACGAATTCTGCTATGCCGGCGGCATCGTCGACTTCGTGAAGTTCCTCAATGACGGGAAAGAGGTTCTTGCTGGTCTCTCCAAGCCCGTATATATCGAAGGAACGTCAGAGCCAGATGCCCCTGCCGCCCAAAGGGGCGAGGTCGAAGTCGCCATGCAGTGGAACACCGGCTACTCCGAGCGCACCCTCTCGTTTGCGAACGATATCTATACCGAGGAGGGCGGCATGCACCTCGAGGGCTTCCGTACGGCTCTCACCAAGGTGATCAACGACTATGCCCGCAAGCAGGGCATCCTGAAGGAGAAGGATTCAAACCTCACCGGGGATGACATCCGCGAGGGCCTTACGGCCGTCATCTCGGTCAAGCTGCCCGACCCGCAGTTCGAGGGACAGACAAAGGCGAAGCTCGGTAGCTCCTATATGCGTACGCTTGCCAACAGGGTCGTCTCCAGCGGACTCTCCGACTTTCTCGAGGAGCACCCCAACCAGGCGAAGGAGATTCTCAAGAAGGCCAGCCAGGCCGCCAAAGGTCGTCTTGCCGCCCAGAAGGCGCGTCAGGCGACCCGCCGCAAGGGTCTTCTCGAGAGCGCAGCCCTTCCCGGGAAGCTCGCCGACTGCTCGGTGCGCGACGCAGAGATGACGGAGCTCTTCATCGTCGAGGGCGATTCCGCAGGTGGTTCGGCTAAGATGGCTCGCGACCGCTCCATCCAGGCCGTCCTCCCGCTTCGCGGGAAGATCCTGAACGTCGAGCGCGTCCAGGAGCACAGGGCCCTCTCGTCCGACTCCATCACGTCGCTCATCACGGCCATCGGCACGGGCGTGGGTCCCGAGTTCAACCTCGAGAAGGCCCGCTACCACAAGGTCGTCATCATGACCGATGCCGATGTCGACGGCGCCCACATCCGTATCCTCCTCCTCACGTTCTTCTACCGCTTCATGAAGCCGATGCTCGATGCCGGCTACATCTACGTCGCCCAGCCGCCCCTCTACCAGATCAAGCCAAAGGGGCGCAAGAACGGTCAGTACATCTACACGGACGAAGAGCTTGCCGTCGAGGCAAGCAAGTTCGAGGACTCCAGCAAGTACACCGTCCAGCGCTACAAGGGCCTTGGCGAGATGGACCCCGAGCAGCTCTGGTCCACCACGATGGAGCCGAGGAACCGCATTCTGCTCAAGGTGACGATGGATGACGCCATGGCCGCCGAGCGCGCCGTGGCTGACCTTATGGGCACACAGGTCGAGAAACGCAAGGACTTTATCCAAACGCACGCCAAGGACGTCCGCTTCCTCGACATCTAACGAAAGGCTAGACAGTGGCAGACGATAGCAGAACACATAACGACGATTTCGACGGCGACGACGAGGAAGATGACCTCACCGACGATGTCGATGACGTCGAGGAGGACGAGAGCGATACCGACGGGGAAGAGGAGTTCGATGCCGAGACGGGCTTGAGCCTCGGTGGCGCCGACATCGACCACACCATCTCTGACGAGGCCGGTACGCGTCTCGATCTATCCGATATTCACGGCGGCACGCTCAAGCCGACCGATATGGCATCCGAGATGAAGCAGTCCTTCCTCGAGTATTCCATGTCGGTCATCGTCGCGCGCGCCCTCCCGGACGTGCGAGACGGCCTCAAGCCGGTTCACCGCCGCATACTCTATGCCATGAACGAGGCGGGCATCGTGCCGACCAAGCCGCACAAGAAGTCGGCCTGGACGGTCGGCGAGGTCATGGGCAAGTACCACCCACATGGTGACGCCTCCATCTATGACGCCATGGCTCGCATGGCTCAGGACTTCTCGATGAGACTTCCCCTCATCGACGGTCACGGCAACTTCGGCTCCATCGACGGTGACCCTCCCGCAGCCATGCGCTACACAGAGTCGCGCCTCACCAAGGCAGCCATGGCCATGCTCGAGGACCTCGGTAAGGAGACCGTCGATCTCCAGCCCAACTACGACGAGTCGCTCACCGAGCCCTCCGTTCTTCCGGCGAGGTTTCCGAACCTCCTCGTCAACGGCTCAAACGGCATTGCCGTGGGTATGGCGACCAACATTCCGCCACATAATCTCGGCGAGGTCACTGACGCCGTCTGCATGATGATCGATAACCCCGACGTCACGACCGAAGAGCTCATGACCGTGCTCCCCGGTCCTGACTTTCCTACGGGTGGCATCATCATGGGAACGGACGGCATCAAGGATGCCTACGAGACCGGTCGTGGCTCCATCACCGTACGCGCGAAGGTCCATGTGGAGCAGGTCAAGAACGGCAGGCAGCGCCTTGTCGTCACTGAGATTCCCTACCAGGTCAACAAGGGTCTCCTTCAGGAGAAGATCGCCCAGGCGGTCAACGAGAAGAAGATCGAGGGCATCTCTGACATGCGCGACGAGTCCAACCGCAAGGGTATGCGCATCGTCCTCGACCTCAAGAGCGGTGCCATCCCCCAGGTCGTTCTCAACAACCTCTACAAGAGGACGCAGCTCCAGGCAAACTTCGGTGTCATCGACCTTGCGCTCGTCGATGGCGTGCCTCGTACGCTGAGCCTGCGTGAGATCCTGCGGCACTACATCGACCACCGCATCGACGTCGTCACCCGCAGGACCGAGTACGATCTGGACAAGGCCAAGAAGCGCGTCCACATCCTCGAGGGTCTGCTTGTCGCCGTTGACAACATCGATGAGATCGTCCATATCATCCGGTCCTCGCACGATGACACCGAGGCGAAGCAGCGCATGAACGACCGCTTTGGCCTCGACGACATACAGGGCACTGCCATCCTCGAGATGCGCCTCAAGCGCCTGACCGGACTCGAGCGTGAGAAGCTCATCGCCGAGATCGACGAACTCCGTCAGGACATTGCCTACTTCGAGGACCTGCTCGCCCACCCAGAGAAGATCCTCGCGGTCATCTCCGACGAGCTGCGTGATATCGCCGCCCGCTTCAGTGACAAGAGACGTACCGTCATCTCTCCCGTGATGGCCGAGGACATCGACGTCGAAGACCTCATCGCGGAGGAGGACATGGTCGTCACCGTCACGCATGCCGGCTACATCAAGCGCCTTCCCGTGGCCACCTACCGCTCCCAGAAGAGGGGTGGCAAGGGCATCCAGGGCCTGTCGCTCAAGGATGCCGACTTCGTCGAGGACCTCTTTGTGGCCTCAACGCATGACTACGTCCTGTTCTTCACCAACTTCGGGAAGGTGTACCGCCTCAAGGTGCACGAGCTGCCGATCGGAAGCCGTCAGGCTCGCGGTTCGGCCATCGTCAACGTGCTCGCGCTTTCGGAGGGCGAGCACCCTGCAGCCGTCATCACCTGTCGTGACTTCCCCGAGGATGAGTACCTCATGTTCGCCACGAGCAGTGGCATGGTCAAGAAGACGGCGATGTCGGAGTACGACCGCACGAGGCGCGACGGCATCATCGCCATCCACCTCAAGGGCGGAGACGAGCTGGTCAACGTTCGACGCGTCAAGAAGGGTGAGAAGGTCATCCTCTGCTCGTCGGACGGCAAGGCGATTCTCTTTGACGAGGGCGATGCCCGCGCCATGGGTCGCGACACCTCCGGCGTCCGTGGCATTACCCTCAAGGCAGATGCCACGATGCTGGGCATGGAGATATCCAACGGCAAGGGTGACCTGTTCGTTATTACCGAGAACGGCTACGGCAAGCGCACCCCCGTCGCCGAGTATCCCGAGCATAACCGTGGCGGACAAGGCGTCTTCACCATTGCGATGACCTCCAAGAAAGGCAAGCTCGTCGCCTGTCGCGTGGTTGGACCGCAACACGAGCTCATGATTGTGTCCGAAGAGGGCGTGGTCATACGAGTGAAGTCCTCTGACGTCTCGAAGCTCGGGCGCTCCACCCAAGGCGTGAAGGTCATGAACATGTCTTCCACCGACCACGTCTCGGCCGTGGCCCGCCTGGTCGTGCACAAGAAGAAGGCCCCGAAGGCGCTTGACGAGAACCAGCGGATGTTCGACCTGTCCGCAGCTGGCGCCAGGGACGCAGACGACGAGGAACCCATCGACATCGGCGGCGAGGAAGAGGTACTCCCCGAGCTCCTCGACGATGACGACGAAGAGTAGCAACGGGCTCATGTATTGACTCAGGACCCCGAGCTGGCATACACCAGCTCGGGGTCCTGTGATAAGACGGGTTTCTCGGCGGTTGTCACCGCCGACCCCCATAAGAGCTAGTCAGCGGCGCTAAAGTCACCCGGAGAGAGGGTCTCCACGAAGTCGTGGAAGTCCGCGAGCTCGCGCTCGCGCGTGCTTTCCTCGATTGCGCCGAAATCGGGTAGACCTGCCGTATCGAGAACGTCGGTCTCTGCATAGATCGGTGCATCCGTCCGCACGGCGAGCGCGATGGCATCCGAGGGACGTGCGTCGACGGAGATGGTCTCGCCAGACGACTTCTCAAGCTCTACCAATGCGAAGAAGGTCGTGCCCGAGACGTCGCTGATACAGACACCGCTCACCGTGGCACCAAGATCGTTGATGGCAGACCGCAGAAGGTCGTGCGTCATGGGTCGTCCGCCCTCCTGCGGCTCGACACCCATGCTAATCGCCGTTGCCTCCACGGTCCCGATGCGAATCGGAAGCCGCGTGGGGTGCTCGTCCTCTGCAAGCTCGTGCGGCTTGAGCACGACAAGCGAAGCCACGGGACCGCTCCCTACGACGACCGTCTGTATATCCATCCTTCTTCTCGCCACGAACGCTCCTCAATGCAATTGGTATCTTGTCCGCCTATCGTACCCATTTGAATCATCTGAGCAAGCGAGAAGCCCGTCTCGTGTGAAAAACGTATGCTCGCGCATGTCTCAGAAAACCTTGTCAAAATGAGTTGACCGAATTTGGCCCGTCGGTTAGTATTGTTCCTTGCGTTGGGCCTGTAGCTCAGTTGGTTAGAGCGTCCGGCTGATAACCGGGAGGTCACAAGTTCGAACCTTGTCAGGCCCACCACCTTCTTGCCAATAGTCGCCCCAGCGTTAGCCGAGTCGCCGCTGGGGCGATTATTATTTTCACAGGTGGTGGCAATGCGCACCTGAAAGGGGACGTAGCTCAGCTGGGAGAGCGCGGGCTTTGCAAGCCTGAGGTCGTGGGTTCGAACCCCATCGTCTCCACCAACACTCACAGGCCAGAGGGCATGCCCTCTGGCCTGTCAACGTAGCGTCAATGATCTGGCTCAACATTGGTTAACCCTATTCCATGCTGTGGGACTCCCGCCATCAAGCTGAGCATTTGTTGCGTCAGATCGTCGGGCGGTGTCCCATGCGATCTTTGCCATTCTGGGGCATGAGACTGCTGCGCCCTTGGCACACGCGAGAACCCGCCCTCCTCGCTGAGGGCCGCAAAGCAAACGAAACGATACAAGACGCATCTGAAAGCCTTGTCTTGGCAGCTTATCCCGCGAGGGTTTGAGGTCCTTTGCCACCCTTGGTTCGAGAAAGGCTTTTCGTCCGGCTGCGAGCCTGCAAGAAATAGATGCGGAACGGAACAATTGGACCTCCTCGCGCATGTTATGGTCAAGGAGGTGATTCCTAATGCCAGGAAAGATTCCAAGTCAGATGCAGTCCCACCGTTCCGAGCAGTTCATGGTGCACGCCATGGATACCTGGGGCGATTCCGTCTATCTCGTAGCACTGAGCCAGACCCAGTCAGCCATAGACGCCCAAGACGTCTCCCAAGACGTGTTTCTGCGACTGCTCACGAGCGACGTTCCGTTTAACGACGAAGAGCACGAGAAGGCCTGGCTCCTTCGCGTGACGGTAAATCGTTGTCACGAGCTACGCAGAATGTTCTGGCGACGTCGCGTGGAGAACGTGGATGACGTCGAGCAGATGGAGCCGTCACAGGTGGCGTCGTTCCCATTGGGCGCACATCATCCCTCGCTTGACCCTGCGGAAGAGTCTCTCTCTCGTCTCGAGTCAAATGAGCTCTGGCAGGCGATATGCCACCTGTCTGACAAGCTCCGCGTGGTGACGCTGCTGTTCTACGTGGAGGAGTACCCGACAGAACAGATTGCACGAATTGTGGGATGCAGACCCGCCACGGTACGTAGCCGACTCAATCGTGCACGTGTTCAGCTGAGGGCCAAGCTCGAACCGGAGGAAACGGAGGAGGACCATGAACAAGAGAACTATCGACGAGTTTCGTATGCAAGCCAAGAGCGTCCGTCTTCCTGATGACGTGAGAAAGTCCGTGCTCGATGTGGCTCGTGGTGGGCAGGGTTCAGAGCTCGGTATCACTTCGACGACGAGATCTCATAGGCATTTCGAGCACAAAATGGTGAGCCGCGCGCTTGCGGTGGCGGCCTGCGTGGTAGTCACGCTCGTCGTCACGGCGTTCTCGGGTATATCCGGCCTGCCTTGGAGCATCGGAGGCTCGGGAGCCGCCGGTTCGGGCGCGACAGGCAACTCATTCGAGCTCAAGGCATATGCGGAAGGTATCCCGCAAGGGGGTGAGACCTTGCTCGCGCTGGATGACTTCGATGGCGGATCCTTTGGTGACGGCGGCGATGGAATGTGGGAGGAGTCCCATGATTTCAACCTCACGTGCACGGGCGACAACATCACCTCTGTTTCCTATGCCCTTGAGGGACCTCATGTCATAGAACCAGACGTCTCGGGCACCAATCCAGGCATCCTGTTCCAAAACGAGAGAAACGACCAAGAGGGGCCTGGTATCGTCTCCTACTCCTCGACGAGTTTCTCCGTCAGCTATGACTCCCAGTCGACGAGCGAGCAGGGCTTCCAAAGGCACCTCGTCATCCGGTTTGCGGAGCCCGACGAAATGAAAGCCATCGAGGATCAGCTCGACACCCTCACCGCAAGGCCCGACCCGGGCAGCGCGGCTGCCGACGACGTTCGACAGCAGGAAAGCCTCTGGAGCCAGCTGGAATACCTCTCGGAGAAGCAGTGTGCCCAGGTGCTCTCCGAGACCACGCTCGTGATGACCGTCACCTTCGACGACGGAACGACGCAGACCAGATCCTATGTCATCGCCCCCGTCGACGACTTCGATGAGAAGTATTCCGAATACTCTTCCCAGCTGATCGACCTCGAGGTCGCGGCAGACGAAAGCCCTGACGATGCAACCGCGAAGAATCAGCTCCAGGAGTTTTTTGCCAAGCGGCCTCTCCTGTATTCCATTGCCGAGGTCTCTGACTAGTCGGCACGTGCCGAGAAGCACGGAGATACGTACCGGGTGGGTTATCACGGACCGATAGGCCGCCGAGGAGCACCTCGGCGGCCTATCCAATTTGCCCTGAGTTTGCTTCCTATGTCGCGTCCTCTGCGAGCAGCCCGTCCATCCAGGCCATGCACTGCCGATAGACATCCATGCCAGTGGAGTCTGTCAGATCGCGGTCAAAGTCGTGCGGTAGACCATAGACCGTGACCATCCGGGCGCGCAGCCTGCGTGCAAGTGCCTTGGAGGTGGCGTATGGAACGTCTTGGTCATCGGTGGATGCTGCATAGAACACGGGTGGCATGCGTCCGACCTGGATGTCGGTGAGGGAGTGTACGGCAGCCTCACCAGGACCAACGCCAAGCAGGTCGCGCCACAGCCCTCGTTGTCGTGCATACACATAGAGTGAGAACCTCATCTCCTTTGCACCCGAGGTGATCGGCGAGGAGAGCATGAGACCCTCGGCCGTTACCTCGGATACGGCAGGGAGCGATTGGTAATAGGCGGAAGGTTCGATGAGAAACGGTGCGTCCAGGCTCCCGAACCCATAAAGGTCGATGATTCCCGCTGGCTGTGTTTGTACTGGCTCGTACGTCGCCCCAGAGGTACGACCAATCGCGTCCGCTTCCTCCACAAGCCTTCCCGCCAGCGTGAGCGCCAGGTATGCCCCGGCAGACCTTCCAAAGAGAAAGAGTTCGTCCGCGCGCACGCCGTATTCCGGGGCAAACTCATGAGAGAACCACCACCACAGCGCGTCCACGCTGGCTTCGATCGTCACAAGGGGAGCCTCGGGAGCAAGAGGGTAGTCGGCGCAGACGAGTGAGTAGCCATGCTCGAGAAAAAGATCCACATAGGGCCGAGGCAGGTCATCACGCTCGCCATAGAGAAGTCCGCCGCCATGCAGGTAGAGGATCGCTCCCCTGTGTGCACGACCCTCGTCGGGTGGCACGCACATGGTCACCCCACAGGGAAACCCTGCTGCATCCACGACACGATGATTGATGGTCTCCATGATGCTGCACCTACTCGGGACCCAATAGATTGATGACCTTGCTCGCCAACAACACCTGTACGAGGTCATTCGAGTCGGAGAGATCGATGCCGTAGGATTCGCGGATGCGATTTACCCGATAGTGAATGGTCTTGGGATGAACGAAGAGCTCCTCCGCCGCGTCGCCAAAACTAAAGTTGTGCTCAGCCAAGGTGATCAGGGTCTTGTATCCTTCTGGGCTCTCGTTTTGAAGACGCACCAGGCGCGGGTCGACAAGGTCATCTATGTGCGAGAGATCACTCACGCCTAGGAATAGCTTGTATACCCCGAGGTCTTCGTAGCTCATGCACCGATTGTTGGTTCGATTTGGGTCGAAGAGGCGGTACATGCCCATCACCTGCTCGTTTATCGTGGCGAGCGAATAGCGATCACAGGTATCGGAGATGGCCACCAGATGTACGAAGGGAGGGAGCTCCTCGTCCGCATGCATCTCCGTAAGAATGGCCTCCACCGCGTCTTGGTTGAAGCCGAGCGAGACGGACGAGAAGTTACGCAGATACACCGTGCGGTTGTTGTTTTCGAAGAAGACCACGTTGTAGTAGACGCGTTTGAGCCTTCGCGTGAAGGTGGCGAGAAGGTCGGCAAAGCGGTCCGCCTGCGAGGGGTCGGTGATGGTGATGCGCAGAAGCATCGTCTGGTAGAGGGGATGCACGTCTATGCCCAGCATCTTGAGGGCCTCATCCACATCCGCGTGAGAGGAGAAGCGATTAAGGAGCAGGTCATGCACGGTCATGTTGTTCCTCGAGAAGAGGTGCTGCTCGATCGCCGCCTGCTTCAGAAGCTCCGTCTGGAGCAGGCTCGCATAGTTCTCGATGGTCATGTACTCCACGGGGGTTATCGATGGGATGTCTCGATGCACGACCAGGTAGGAGGCGTGCGTCTCCGATCCTGGCACGAGCACGGCAAGCGCTACCGTGGTTGCGTGGCTAGGGTAGTCCAGGAGGGCCTCAAAGTAGTGAAAGGTTTGGTAATGGCTGCGCTCAAGTTCGGTTAGCCTAAGCGTGGAGAAGCCCTTGACGGCGGGGTCGGTGCCCACGCGCACGTCATCGGTGCGGTTATAGAAGGTCACGGCGGCATTGAGCGACGCCTTGATCCTGCCGAGGATGGTGTGGATGCTTGGCTGTTCGAGCGCGAGCTTCATGGTCTGACGGTGCACCTCAAAGAAGGTGTTGAGAAGGGTCACGTTGGAATCGATCGCGTTGCCCATCACATCCATAAGGACGGCCTCGTACTTGACGTCGGGCCTGATCCGAACGAGGGGAATGGCGCTTTCGTCGCATGCCTGCAGATAGCTTTCTGGCACGGCCTTGAGCAGCCTTTCGGGCTTGAAGACGATTCCCCCGATGCCGATCCTACCCAGCTTGTTAAAGAACTCGACCCTTTCGGATGTGTCCAGCGGCTCCAGGGCATAGAAGCTCGTGACGAGAAGCAGACCCGGCTTGCCCCATTTCTCAACATCAGGTCCCTCGAGCACCATGGCGTTGGTCACGTTGCGCCCGAGGCCGGCCTCACCGGCAAGAATCGTCGCGCCCTCCATCGAAGGGAGTTTTAAAACCTCCCGAACGGTCATGATTTGCGTCTCACCGGCGTTTGGGGCAACCGTCATGGTGGCACCGACCCCCTTCTTGTGTGGATCTAAGTATAAAGGCACCAACTCCACCTGCGGTTTTCCTCAATGGATAGGTATTCTCCCGTTTTTTGTCCATACAGGCAAATGACCTTACCTGAGGCGGATGAAAGAATGACCGTGCGCACTCTTCCTGCCCGGAGCGGCCGCACGGGCAGGCACAACGAAGGAGTTTCCACGAGAAGCCCCTCGCGTACCATCGCATATCGAGGAGGACCTATGCTCCAAACCGTGGTAAAGAAGAACAGCTACCAGGACTCCATCAACCTCATGCTGCTCACCAATGAGATCAACGCGCTCGATGGCGTTGTAAAGAGTCAAATTATGATGGGAACCAATGCCAATAAGGACATCTTCAAAAACTCTGGCTTGCTTACCGACGAGGCTTCGATGGCCGAGCCGAACGACATGGTCATCGTTGTCGAGGCGGATTCGGAGGGAATCATCGCCGCGGTTCTCGCGAAGGTCGACGATTTTCTCTCTGACCTCTCGGTGAAGAAGCAGGTGTCTGGTCTGCGCTCGGTAGATAGCTGGGACGATGCCCTCAAAGAGCTTCCCGATGCCAACCTCGCGCTTTTCTCGACACCTGGCGAATACACCGCCCCCGAGATCGAGAAGGCTCTTGACCGAGGGCTCAACGTCTTTTCGTTCTCTGACAACATCTCGCTTGAGGATGAGGTGCGTCTGAAGAGAAAGGCTCACGAGAAGGGCCTCGTGCTCATGGGGCCGGACTGTGGCACGGGAGTCATCTCGTCTATTCCGCTTGCGTTCACCAACGTTTCAAAGCCAGGCAACATCGGCATCGTGGGAGCCTCGGGTACGGGCATCCAGGAGGTGGCAGCCATCATCGACCGCCTCGGTGGTGGCATCATCCATGCGATCGGCACGGGTGGGCGCGACCTCAACGAGGCAGTGGACGCCATCACGGTGAAGGATGCAATCGTGGGACTCGAGAACCACGAGCCCACCGATGTCATCTGCGTCATCTCGAAGCCCCCTGCGCCAGCCGTGCGCGACGAGGTCGTCGACCTGCTTGAGAAGTGCACCAAGCCTGTCGTCGCCATATTCCTGGGAGAGCGGCCCACGGCACACGAGGGGAAGGTCTACCTCGCTCATACCCTCGAGGAAACGGCGCAGATCGCCGTCGACCTCGCGAATGGCGTCGAAGTCCGCAAGAACTACCTCGAACCGCTCGACTTCTCCTGCGACGAGCCCCTTGGTTCTGACAAGACCGTCATAGGCCTCTATTCTGGGGGCACCCTCGCGAACGAGGCCGGTATGCTCGTCTCCGAGGCCCTTGACCTGGGCGGCGTCGTCAAGAAGGAGGGCTACATCCTGAGATCGCAGGGCTACGACGTAATTGATCTGGGAGATGACATCTACACACAGGGCAAGCCGCATCCCATGATCGATCCCGAGGTCCGCATCGACTACATCAGGCGGTATGGCTCCATGGCATCCACGGGCGTCATCCTGTTCGATTGCATGCTCGGCTACGGATGTCACCCTGACATGGCAGCCGCGCTTGCTCCGGTCATCAGGGAGCAGATCGAGAAGGCCAACGCCGAGGGACGCAGACTGTACTTCGTTGGATCTGTCACTGGAACCGAACGAGACCCACAGGACTACCGCAGGTCGTTCGAGACGCTTCGCGAGGCCGGCGCCATCATGGAGACGTCCAATGCCCGCGCCATCCGCACCGCACTCGAGCTGAAGGGCATCCACTTCGAGGAGCCGGACCGTGACGTCGTCCCCTATGCCCTCAAGGACGCGTCGCCGCTTCCTCGTCCAAGCGCCCAGCTCATGGAGCTGCTCAACACCACCCCGCGCGTCATCAACGTGGGCGTGGAGAGCTTCAACGACTCGCTGCGCGATTACGGTGCAAAGTCGGTCCAGTATGCCTGGAAGCCTATGGCAGGCGGCAACAAGCGGATGATCCACCTGTTGAACGAGCTTGATAAGCGCTCTGCCGAGATTGACGAGAAGAACGCCCGGGTTGTGGCGCGGCTTCGTGACTCCCAGCCGTTCCTCGTTGACGTCGTTCCGGCAAAGACCGTGATACCGGAGATCTCGGGCAAGGTTCTCCTTCATGCCGGTCCTCCCATCACCTGGGAGGACATGACCAGTCCCATGCAGGGGTCGTGCATTGGCGCGGCGCTCTTCGAGGGCTGGGCACAGACCGAGGAAGAAGCCCTGCGCATGTTGGGTGCAGGCGAGGTGACGTTCGTTCCGTGCCACCACGTTCATGCGGTGGGTCCGATGGGTGGTATCACTTCTGAAAGCATGCCCGTGCTCGTGGTGGAGAATCGCGCCGATGGAACCGTGGCATACTGCACCCTGAACGAGGGCATCGGCAAGGTCTTGCGCTTCGGCGCCTACAACGAGGAGGTCGTCAACCGTCTGCACTGGATGGCGGACGTCCTCGGCCCCGTGCTCGGTGCCGCCCTGCGGGGATCCGACGGCGTGAACCTCTCGGTCCTCATCGCCAAGGCCATCACCATGGGGGACGAGTTCCATCAGCGCAACATCGCTGCCTCGCTCAACCTGCTGAAGGAGCTGGTCCCAAGAATCGTGGCACTCGACTGGGACGACGGCGAGAAGCGCGACGTCATCAACTTCCTGGCAGCAACCGACCAGTTCTTCCTGAACGTCATGATGGCCACGGGCAAGGCCATGGTCGACTACGCACGCAAGGTGCAAGAGGGCTGTGTCGTGACCACCATGACGAGGAACGGGAAGGACTTTGGCATCCGCATAGCCGAGATGGGCGACGAGTGGTTCTGTGCTCCCGTGAACACCCCCAAGGGGCTCTACTTCACTGGCTTCACCGCCGAGGATGGTAACCCTGACATCGGAGACTCCGCCATTACCGAGACGGTCGGAGTGGGTGCCATGGCCATGGTGGCTGCACCCGCAGTGACTCGATTCGTCGGTGCGGGCGGGTTCGAGGATGCGGTGCGTGTGAGTGAGGATGGCGAGCGGATCTGTGTGACCCACAATCCCAACTGGACCATTCCTACCTGGGACTTCAAGGGTACCAACCTTGGAATAGACATCAGGAAGGTTGTCGCGACAGGTATCACCCCAACCATCAACACGGGCATCGCCCACAAAAAGGCAGGCATCGGTCAGGTGGGTGCAGGTACCGTTCAGGCTCCGCTCGCCTGCTTCGAGAAGGCGCTCGAGGCATACTGCGCCAAGCTCGGGATCGAGTAGGACGGTGACCGTCAGCCGTGACATCACGTCCGATAAGGGTATGGTCTCCGACTATGCCCTCACACGGATGGTCGACGCGGACCGCGGGGTCGTTCGCGGGGTCTATCGTTCGAGCCTCAACATCCAGACACCAGGGCTGCTCCTTCATGTGGGGAGCATGGGAGAGCAGCTCTCCTGTCTGGGGATGGGTATCGGTACCCTGCCGCTCCATGACCTGCTCTCGACGTCACGTACGGGCGATGCGGTGGTCTTTCGAGATGGCGCGCTTCGCATATACGATGCGCTTGGGGTGAGCATGGTGCGCTACGACGCACTCGAGGTGGCTTCCTGCAAGGTCAAGACCGTATCTCAGGTCGCGCTCCAGCCCGTCCTCCCCCTGCTCCGAGACCTTGGTCTTACGTCTCGTATGGGGCTTGCGGACGAGAGACGACTTGGGGAAGTCGCATCCACGCTTGCCGACAAGACGGTTTCGGAGGATGGCTTGACCCGATGTGTGGAATATCTCCTCGGCAGAGGGCCTGGTCTCACCCCCTCTGGTGATGATCTGCTCGTGGGATATGGCGTGGGCAAGTGGATGCTGGGGGGGCCACATCCGTTTGTTGATGTCGTCTCACGCGTCCTGCGAGGCAGCCGAACGACGGATGTGAGCCGCGCGTATCTCGACGCGATGACCGAAGGCTACGCAAACCGCGGCTATTGCGAGCTGGGAGAAGCGCTTGCGGAGGGGAACGGAGACGTACTCCCTCGCATCTTGGATGAGCTCCTGCTTGTCGGGCATACCTCCGGCGCCGATGGCCTCCTCGGATTTGCTCTTGCTCTTGCGTTTCTTGAATAGAACGAACCGACAGCTTCACGCAAAAGGAAAGGAAGTCTCAATGGCAGAATCGAAGGAAAAGAAGAAGGGCATCAACCCAACGACCTTGATCGTCGTCTCGATGGTCTTGGGCGCCGCCGCAGGATTCATCGTCGGTGCACCCATGACGCAGGTCAAGTTCGTTGGCGACATCTTCTTCCACCTCATCCAGATGGGCATCGTACCCTTCGTCATGTGCACCATCATCGAGGCCGTGGGCGCACTCGATGCCAAGGCGCTCTCGGGCTATGGACTGAAGGGCATCGCCTGGTTCGCGGCATCATCACTGCTTGCGGCGGGTATCGGCGTGATCCTTGCCCTCGTCATCCAGCCTGGTGCTGGCATCCAGGCTGCTACGGCCGCTGTTGACTACCAAGCCGCCAACGTCACCTTCCAGGATACGATCTCAGGCTTCTTTGGCTCGAACATCATCTCGTCCATGAGCAATGGTGCCATGGTGCAGTGCATCGTCTTCGCCATCGCGCTTGGCCTTGCCTGTTCCGCCTGGCGCCAGAAGCACAACAACGAGTGCCTGGTCTATGACGTATGCAGCCAGCTCTCAAAGCTCATCCTCAACGTCATCCGTGCCGTCATGCGCATCGCTCCCGTTGGCATCTTCTGCTACGTGGCCGCCATGATCGGCAGCCTTGGCCTCGCCGTGCTCATCCCCGTTGCCATGTATCTGCTCGTCATGCTCATCGGCATTACCATCATGTTCGTGATCTGGATCACGCTCGTGGCCGTGCGCTGCAAGTACAATCCGATCAAGCTCATCAAGAAGATGTGGCCCATGAGCGCGCTCGCCCTCGGCACCATCTCCTCCGCGGTCACCCTTCCCACCGCCCTCCAGGACACCAAGGAGAAGCTCGGCTGCGACCCCGAGATCGCCGATCTCCTGCTTGCGCTCGGCATGCCCCTCAACTCCAACGGTGCGGCCATTCACCTGGCGGTCACCGCCCTCACCATCGCCCAGATCTACGGCATCTCCTTCGGCCCCGCCGAGCTGCTCTATGTGTGGATGGTCTCCTTCCTGCTCTCGCTCGCCAACGCCGTCTCTCCGGGTGCCTCGCTCGTCTCCATGACCATGATCGTTCCTCAGCTTGGTCTTCCCATGGAGTCCATCGCCATCTTCGCCGGATTGGAGTATCCGACCGGTGCCCTGCGTACCATCCTGAACGTGGATGGTGACGTATATGCCGCCCTGCTCGTCTCCGCAAGCGAAGGCAACCTCCGTCGTGACATCTTCAATGACGAGGCGACCTACGAAGCGCCCTCAGAGTAAGGCAGCAATCATCCCTGCGTACCCGGCGAGTAAGCCGGGTACGCTCATCTCACCGCCCGGCATTTCCTTGAAGGAGGAATGGCATGGACATCAAAGGTCGCATTGCAAACCCGACCACGCTCATTGTCATCTCTATGGTGCTTGGCGTAGGCGCAGGGATTGTGGGTGGGTCCGCCCTTGTTGAGGTGCAGTTCATTGGTGATATCTTCTTTCGGTTGATTCAGATGTGCATCGTGCCTTTCGTCATGTGCACCATCATGGAGGCGGTGGGTGGCCTTACGGCCAGGGATCTCTCAGGATTTGGGCTCAAGGGCATCGTTTGGTTTGCCGTATCGTCGATCCTGGCCTCGGTCTTTGGTATAGTTTCTACTCTTATCTTTCAACCGAGCGCCGGCCTTGCCGGCAGCGCGCTCGTCGAGGGCGCGAGCAGTGCCACGGGGGCGACCAGCACTACCTGGCAGAGCACGCTGACAGATTTCTTTGGTTCGAACATCGTGGCCTCCATGCAGTCGGGTGCCATGGTGCCCTGCATCGTGTTTGCCCTTGCCCTCGGTCTGGCGCTCTCCGGTTGGAGGCAGACGCATGCCGGTGATTGCGTGGTCTATGACTTCGTAGTGCAGCTCGGCCATCTTCTTCTCAACATCATCAGGGCAGTGATGAAGATCGCCCCTATCGGCATCTTCTGCTATGTCGCCGCGATGGTGGGCAATCTTGGCACCGAGATCTTGGTCCCGCTCATCAGGTATCTGCTTGTCCTTGGTGGGACCGTAGCTGCGTTTCTCGTCCTCTGGATCGTGGTCGTGTGTCTGCGCTGCAAGCTCAGCCCCGTCATGCTCGTGCGCAAGATGTGGCGGATGAGTGCGATGGCGATCGGCACCATTTCCTCTGCGGTCACGCTGCCAATCGAGATGGATGATGCGAAGCGGCGAATTGGCCTTCGAGAAGACATCGCAGACCTCATCCTTCCCCTTGGCATGCCACTCAACTCTAACGGGGCATCCATTCACTTGGCTGTCACGGCCCTTACCATCGCCCAGATCTATGGCATGACCTTCAGCGGGTTTGACTATGTCTACCTGGCTGTCATTTGTACGATGCTCTCGCTCGCCAATGCAGTCGCGCCTGGCGCGGCGCTTGTTTCTCTCACAATGATCGTGCCCCAACTTGGTCTCCCCCTGGCGAGCGTTGGAATCTTCGCCGGACTGGAGTATCCCGTTGGCGCCATCCGCACAATTCTGAATGTTGACTCGGACGTCTACTGCGCGCTTATGGTTGCCGCCGATTATGAGGACGGTATCGACCGCGCGGTCTTCGATGACAAGAGATGAGCTCACAGCCATTTCCGAGCCATCCAATAAAGAAAGGCTTCTTCCAATGCGTTCAAAGAAAGATCAGCCCATGGCGCGTCCCCGGCGCGTCGTCATCGCCCTCGGCGGCAACGCCCTCGGCGACACGCCCGCCGATCAGGTCGCGCGCGTCCGTGCCGCGGCGCCCGCGATCCTCGGCGTCATCGACGAGGACACCGAGATCATCATCGCGCACGGCAACGGCCCCCAGGTCGGCATGATCCAGAAGGCGTTCGCCGTCGCCTCGACAGACGACCCAAAGGTTCCCGAGATGGACCTCCCCGAGTGCGGCGCCATGAGCCAGGGCTACATCGGCTACCACCTCCAGCAGGGGCTCGGCGCCGAGATGCACAGGACGGGCAAGAGGTGGCACGTGGCCACCGTGGTGACGCAGATCGAGGTCGACGCCGACGACCCTAGCTTCCGGGACCCAACCAAGCCCATAGGCCCCTTCCTCACCAAGGAGCAGGCCGAGGCGCAGGCCGCGCGCGACCCCTCGTTCAGGTTCGTCGAGGACTCGGGCCGCGGCTACCGGCGCGTCGTCGCGAGCCCGCGCCCAAGGCGCATCGTGGAGTCGGACTCGATCCTGAACCTCCTCGACAACGAGTTCATCGTCGTCGCGTGCGGCGGGGGCGGCATCCCCGTGATACGCGACCCCGATGATCTTGGTTGCTACAAGGGGGTCCCCGCCGTCATCGACAAGGACATGGCGGCGGCGCTGCTCGGCGAGGACTGCGACGCCGACGAGCTCGTGCTGCTCACCGCCGTCGACCGCGTCGCCATCAACTTCGGCACGGAGGACCAGAGGGGCCTCGCCGACCTCACCGTCGCCCAGGCCCGCGCGTACGCCGACGAGGGCCAGTTCGGGAAGGGCTCCATGGAGCCCAAGGTCCGCGCCGCGATCCGCTTCTGCGAGGGCAGGCCCGACCGCACGGCCGTCATCGGCTCGCTCGAGAGGGCCCCCGAGGCGGTGAGGGGCACCTCCGGCACGCGCATCCACTACTAGCACGGCGACATCACCGCTCGTATCCTGCGGGTACGTGTGTCATAAGGGGCTCTCGAGAGAACATCTCGGGAGCCCCCAATCGCCCTCAGCCATTGTGCCGCGTTAATGCGATGCGGATTCTCTTCATGGCGCCTTAATGCCCGCGACGCTTATATGGTTCCATCCGAACGAAGGAGGAGAGGATGGCATACATTCGCGTCGTTATTGCTGTGGTCGCAGTGGCACTGCTCTGCTACTACGTGCACATACTCATGGTGGGTGACCGCTAATGGCGCACGTTTTCATCGAGGTCGCGCTTGACCCGCTTGTCTTGGTACTGCTTGCGTATCCGTTGGGCAGCTACATCGCCAAGGCAATGACGGGCGAGAAGACCTTCATGGGCAAGGTCGTGAAACCCATCGAGGGCGGCGCGTACCGCCTGCTTCATATTGACCCCAGCGAGGAAATGGGCTGGAGGCGCTATCTCGCCTGCGTGCTCGCCTTCTCCGCAGCAAGCCTCATCGTGGTCATGGTGCTGCTCATGTGCCAGGGTTGGCTTCCTGGAAACCCCAATGGGCTCTCCGGCATGAGTTGGGATCTCGCCTTCAACACCGCGGTCAGCTTCGTGACCAACACCAACTGGCAGGCCTATTCGGGTGAGACCACGCTCGGCTGGCTCGCCCAGGCGGCTGGTCTCGGGGTGCAGAACTTCCTGACGCCCGCCGTGGGCATGGCCGTGCTCTTTGCTCTCATCCGGGGCTTCGTGCGTACCAAGGGCGAGGGTCTGGGCAGCTTCTGGGTCGACCTCATCCGCGGCACGCTCTACGTGTTCCTGCCACTCTCGCTCGTCCTTGCGATATGTCTGGTGGCCGGGGGTGTTCCCGAGAGCCTGAGCGGAACGCGCTACGTTACGCTCGACGAGCCCATCGCCGTTGATGCCGCAGGCGACGTCATCGAAGGGGCCCAGATCGACACGAACGCCGGTACCGTCACGGTTGATGGGCAGACGGTTGACGATGCGACCATCGTCACGCAGGAGGCGGTGCCCCAAGGCCTCGCGGCGAGCCAGGTTGCCATCAAGCAGCTGGGCACCAACGGCGGCGGATACTTCGGCACGAACTCGGCCTATCCGCTCGAGAACCCAAGCGCCTTCACCGACTTTCTCGAGCTCATCTCGATTCTGTTGATTCCTGCGGCGCTCTGCTTTGCCTTTGGCATATGCGTCAAGAGCAAGAAGCAGGGAAGGGCCCTCTTTGCAGCCATGGCGATCTGCCTGGTCATCTCGCTCGTCATCATGATCGTGAACGAGCAGGGCGGTACGGCGCAACTTGCCCAGGGCGGCTCGGTTGACCTCTCGACGGTCGGTCAGGCCGGCGGGAACATGGAAGGCAAGGAGTCACGCTTCGGCATCGCGTCCTCGAGCGTCTGGGCCGTGTTCACTACCGCAGCGTCTTCGGGATCGGTCAACTGCACGATGGACTCCCTCACGCCCATGGGAGGCTTCGTTCCCATGGTGCTCATGGAGCTGGGCGAGGTGGTCTTCGGTGGCGTAGGCAGCGGTCTCTACGGCATGCTCGGCTTCGCGATTCTCACGGTCTTCGTGGCGGGCCTCATGGTGGGCAGGACCCCTGAGTTTCTTGGCAAGAAGATCGAACCGCCCGAGATGCGCATGTCGGTGCTCGTGTGTCTTGCCACACCGGTGGCCATTCTGGTGGGTTCTGGCGTAGCGGCCCTCGTTCCCCAGGTGGCGGGGTATCTGGGCAACTCGGGTGCCCATGGGTTCTCCGAGCTGCTGTACAACTTCTCGTCTGCGGGCGGAAACAACGGATCGTCCTTTGCGGGGATGCTCAGCAATACCACGTTCCTCAACGTCTTGCTCGCCTTCGCGATGCTCTTCGCGCGGTTCGTCCCCATAGCCGCCGTGCTCTCCATTGCGGGTGGGCTGTCCGGGAAGCGCATGGTGGCCACCTCGGCCGGAACGCTCTCTACCACCGGCCCGATGTTCGTGTTCCTGCTCATCTTCATCGTTATCCTCGTGGGTGCCCTGAGCTTCTTCCCGGCGCTCGCGCTGGGACCCGTTGCCGAGTTTCTCGGCAGCGCGGTATAGGGGGCGTCGTCATGGAGAAGAAAAACAGCCACGGTATGGACGCGGCGATGGCATGGAAGGCGGTGGGCGCGGCGTTTGCCAAGCTCACGCCGCGCGCACAGCTCGCCAACCCCGTCATGTTCCTGGTGTACGTCTCGGCCATCCTGCTCACGTGCCTGTGGGTGCTGTCCCTCGCGGGGACGGGCGACGCCCCCTCGGGCTATACGCTCGCCATCGTCGTGATGCTCTGGCTCACGGTGTTGTTCTCGAACTATGCCGAGGCGCTCGCCGAAGGTCGCGGCAAGGCGCAGGCCGACTCGCTGAGAAAGTCAAAGGGCGACGTCACGGCACACAAGGTGCCCTCCGTCGAGCGTCATGACGAGGTTACCGACGTGAGCTCGTCAACTCTAATCAAGAACGATTTCGTGATCGTCTACGCAGGCGAGCAGATTCCGGCTGACGGTACGGTGGTCATGGGCGCCGCCTCGGTCGACGAAAGCGCCATAACCGGCGAATCGGCGCCCGTGATTCGCGAGGCGGGCGGAGACCGTAGCTCCGTCGTGGGCGTCACGACCGTGCTCTCCGACTGGATCGTGGTCGAGGTCACCAATGATCCTGGCGAGAGCTTCCTCGACAAGATGATTGCCATGGTCGAGGGTGCCTCGCGCAAGAAGACCCCCAACGAAATTGCGCTCCAGGTGTTCCTCGTGGCGCTGTGCATTATCTTCATCCTCGTGGTGATGGCGCTCTATGCCTACTCGGACTTCACGGCCGTTCAGGCGGGTATGCCCAATCCCAGCTCGGTCACCACGCTCGTGGCCCTGCTCGTGTGCCTTGCCCCCACGACCATCGGCGCCCTTCTCTCCGCCATCGGCATCGCGGGAATGAGCCGCCTCAACGAGGCAAACGTGCTCGCCATGAGCGGTCGCGCCATCGAGGCCGCCGGCGACGTGGACGTGCTCATGCTCGACAAGACTGGCACCATCACGCTTGGCAACCGCCGCGCCGACGAGTTCATTTCCGTCGACGGCGCGAAGATCGAGGAGCTCGCCGACGCTGCACAGCTGGCGTCCCTCGCCGACGAGACGCCCGAGGGCCGCTCGATCGTGGTCCTGGCCAAGCAGCGCTTTGGCCTGCGTGGTCGCGAGCTCTCCGAGGCGGATGCGACCTTCGTGCCCTTCTCCGCCAAGACGCGCATGAGCGGGATTGACTACGCGGGCGACGAGATTCGCAAGGGTGCTGCCGACGCCATCGATTCCTATCTCTCCGCCGCCGGAATCGGCGGGCTCTCGGACGAGTGCAGGGAGGCCGTGCAACATGTCGCCCAGCAAGGGGCGACTCCGCTCGTCGTGACGAAGAACCACCGCGTCCTGGGTGTGATAGAGCTTCGCGACATCATCAAGGAGGGCGTTGCCGAGAAGTTCGCCGATCTCAGGCGCATGGGGATACGCACCATCATGGTGACGGGAGACAACCCCACGACTGCGGCGGCCATCGCCGCCGAGGCCGGGGTGGATGACTTTCTCGCTGAGTCCACACCCGAGGGCAAGCTTGAGACCATCCGTACGTACCAGGCGCAGGGCCACATGGTTGCCATGACGGGTGACGGTACCAACGATGCTCCCGCCCTCGCACAGGCCGATGTGGCGGTTGCCATGAACACGGGCACGCAGGCTGCCAAGGAAGCCGGCAACATGGTGGATCTCGACTCGAGCCCCACCAAGCTCATCGATATCGTGCGCATCGGCAAGCAGCTGCTCATGACGAGGGGTGCCCTCACCACGTTCTCAATCGCCAACGACTTGGCCAAGTACTTTGCGATCATCCCCGCCTTGTTCGTGGACATCTATCCCAAGCTCTCGATGCTGAACGTTATGGGGCTCCACTCGCCGGAATCGGCGGTGCTCGCGGCCATCATCTATAACGCCTTCGTCATCGTGGCACTCATCCCGCTGGCCCTTCGCGGCGTGGAGTACCGGGAAGTCCCAGCGGCAAAGCTGCTCTCGCACAACCTCCTGGTATATGGCCTCGGTGGCCTCGTGGTCCCATTTGTCGTGATCAAGCTCATCGACCTGCTCCTTGTGGTCATGGGCGTTGCATAGGAGGTATGTGATGAAGACGTTTGTCAGGATGCTCCCTCGCGCGTTCGCGGTGCTTCTCGCTGCGACGGTCGTGCTGGGCGTCGCCTACCCTCTTGTGATTCTTGGCGTCGGCCAAGCGTTCTTTCCCTATCAGGCCAACGGCAGCGTGATTGAGGTGGATGGCAAGGCCGTGGGCAGCGAGCTGCTCGCCCAGTGGTTCTCCGATGACGGTCACATGTGGGGCCGCGTGATGGACGTGGACACCTCGTCCATCACAACCTCCGACGGGTCATCCACGCTGTATGCCACGCCGTCGAACCTCTCGCCCGCAAGTGACAAGTACTCACAGCTCATTGCCGAGCGTGCGGCAAAGCTGCGCGCCGCCAATCCGGACGAGGGCGACACGGCCATTCCCGTCGACCTTGTCACCTGCTCTGGGTCGGGGCTTGACCCGGACATCTCGGTTGCCGCGGCGGAGTATCAGATTCCCCGTATCGCGGCCGCGACGGGCCTCTCGACCGATAAGCTCGAATCGATCGTCGATGATGCCACGACCGACCGCTTCCTCGGCGTCTTCGGGGAGAACACCGTCAACGTGCTCAAGGTGAATCTCGCCATCGATGCGGCTCTGGGGGAGTAGAACAAGAGCGCGTATGCGCGCAGTCCGCTGACGAGGCGCATGTCACGAGGGGAGGATCGAGCATGAGGGATGACGAGGGTGAACGGCCGGATCCCGATTCCATCCTGCGGGGCCTGGCGGCGGAGCATCCGAGCTCGAAAGGCGAGCTCAAGATTTTCTTTGGCTATGCCGCGGGCGTGGGCAAGACCTATTCGATGCTGCGATCAGCCCATGACGAGCTGCAGCGCGGCATCGATGTGGTGGTGGGCTATGTCGAGCCCCATGCGCGCCCCGAGACCCGAGCCCTTCTCGAGGGGCTCGAGGCCATACCCGTTCGCACCTTCGAGCACGCGGGCGTCTCGCTCATCGAGCCCGACATCGACGCCATCATCGCACGGGCCCCACAGCTCGTCCTCGTGGACGAGCTTGCCCACACCTGTGCCGAGGGGTCACGCCATACGAAGCGCTACCAGGACGTCGAGGAACTCCTCACGGCAGGTATCGACGTGTACACCACCATCAACGTGCAACATCTCGAGAGTCTCAACGACCGCGTGAGCGCGATTACGGGTGTCGTCGTGGGCGAGAGGATTCCCGACCACATCTTCGACGATGCCGACCAGGTCGAGTTCGTGGACATCGAGCCAGAGGACCTCATGACGAGGCTTCGCGAAGGCAAGGTCTACTCGAGCGATCGAGCGGAGCGTGCCCTTGGCAACTTCTTCGACGAGAAGAACCTCACTGCCCTGCGCGAAATCGCCCTGCGCCGTTGCGCCGATCGCGCAAACCTCGTGGTTGAGCGCGTGCGCTCCACCCAAGGGGGCAGCTACTACACGGGCGAGCATGTGCTCGTGTGCCTGTCCTCGTCCCCGTCGAACGGGCGCATCCTGAGGACGGCCTCGCGCATGTCCAAGGCCTTCGACGCCCACCTCACGGCCCTCTCCGTGGAGGTTCCCGATCGTGAGCTCTCGCCTGACGACGAGCGCCGCCTTACCGAGAACATGAGGCTCGCGGAGCGTCTCGGCGCACAGGTCGAGACTGTCGCGGGTGATGACGTGGCGCGGCAGGTCTGCGACTATGCCCGCATGGCGGGAGTGTCGAAGCTCGTGCTCGGCCACAGCGCCGTGCGCCGTCGCCTGCTTGGTCCGGTCCCGCTCACTGACCGCATCGTGGCTCTCGCGCCCGATCTCGACATCTTCATTATCCCGGACGAGTCGGTGGCGAAAACCGCATGGAGGGGACATTCAAGCAAAAGCTCCCTCTCGCCAGCAGACATCGGCAAAGGCGTCCTCATCCTCATGGCAGTCACCACCGTGGGTTACCTTCTCGAGTCGGTGGGCCTCTCGATCATGAACATCGCCATCCTTTACGTGTTTGGCGTCGTGGCCACGGCCATGATCGTCGAGGGCCGAATTCCCTGCCTGATCTACTCGGTGCTCGCGGTTGTCCTTTTCAACTACTTCTTTACCGAGCCCCGCTACACCCTCGTCGCGTGGGATGCCCAGTACCCAGCCACGTTCGTGGTGATGTTCCTGACCGCGGCCCTGGCGAGCTCCATGGCGCAGCGTCTCAAGAGCCAGGCGAAGGCGAGCGCCGAGGCTGCGTATCGAACCCAGGTTCTTCTCGAGTGCGACCAACTCCTTCAGAGGGCCAAGAACCCCGATCAAGTCGTCGAGGTCATGGTGGGTCAGCTCATCAGGCTTCTGAAGCGCGATGTCGTCTACTATCCCGCCGAGGAGGGACGTCTGGGGCCGGTAAGGACCTTTCCGGCGAGCGGGGGCACCATCGACCCTTCCTGCACGAGCGACAACGAGCGGGGCGTGGCGATCTGGGTGTATCGCAACAACAAGCGCGCCGGAGCCACGACGGATACTCTTGGAAGCGCTGCCTGTCTGTACCTGGCCGTGCGTGCCGTGGACATGGTGTACGGGGTCGTGGGAATCGTGATGGGCAACGAGGCGATCGATGCGTCCGGCAGCGGGATCACCCTCTCGATCCTTGGCGAGACCGCCCTTGCCCTCGAGAAGGAGTATGCGCTCGCCCAACGAGAAGAGGCAGCGGTCCTTGCCAAAAACGAGCAGCTCAGAGCAAACCTGCTGCGGTCGGTCTCCCATGACCTCCGGACACCCCTCACGGCAATCACCGGCTGTTCGAGCCTCCTTGCGGAAGACGACGGGAGCATGTCCGTCGAGCACCGTCGCGAACTTGCGGTTGCCATCAACGATGACTCGATCTGGCTTGGTGGGCTCGTCGAGAACCTGCTTTCGCTCACGAGAATCGAGGAGGCCCACGTGAGCCTCTCCCTCGAGCCCGAGCTCGTCGAGGATGCGGTGGACGATGCGGTCAGGCACGTGAGCCGCGACGTTTCGACGCATCACGTTGAGCTGTCCCGACCCGATGAGCCTGTCGTCGCCATGATGGACGTTCGCCTCATCGTGCAGGTGGTGGTGAATCTCGTGAATAACGCGGTCCAACACACGCCCAAGGGGTCAACCATCCACATCTCGTCGAGCAGCCAGGACGGCAAGGCGGTAATCGAGGTTGCCGACGACGGTCCTGGCATTGCGGATGCCGAGAAGGCACGGGTGTTCGAGAGGTTCTATACGGTCGCAGATGGAGAGGGCGACCATCGCCGCGGGACCGGCCTTGGTCTTGCGCTGTGCAAGTCGATAGTGAACGCACACGGAGGGGATATCGTCGTCCTTGACAACCCTCCCCACGGTGCCATTTTCAGGGTTACGCTGCCGCTCGCACGGACCGACGCCCCCGAGGGCAGCGCGCGTTTGGATTCGGGAAGCGAGGGAGGAACCGATGACGCCGACTGACAGAAAGCCGTTGGTTCTCGTCGTGGAGGATGATGCCGCCGTAAGAAGCCTTATCGCGGCGACGCTCGACATCGAGGAATGCCGCCATATGACCGCGGCGTCTGGGAGCGCGGCGATTGCTGCCGCTGCCACCCAGAACGTCGATGTCGTCCTTCTTGACCTTGGTTTGCCGGACATTGACGGGGTCGAGGTCATTCGTAAGGTTCGGACCTGGTCCGAGGTCCCTATCATCGTGATCAGTGCCCGCTCCGAGGACTCCGACAAGATCCTGGCACTCGATTCGGGCGCTGACGACTACATCACCAAGCCCTTCTCGGTGGAGGAGCTTCTTGCGCGCGTCAGGGTCGTACTCCGGCGTCGTGCCCGGGAGGCGGCGAGCGCATCGACGTTTGAGAACGGAGACCTCACGATAGACTACTCCGCAGGGACGGCCTCCCTTGCGGGGGAGGAGCTGCGCCTCACCGCCATGGAGTATCAGCTGCTGTGCCTTCTCGCGAGGAACGTGGGCAAGGTGCTCACCCATGGCTACATCCTCCGCGAGGTGTGGAACAGCACGTCTGATGGCGACCGCGCGAGCCTGCGCGTGTTCATGGCCAGCCTTCGCAAGAAGATAGAGGCGGACCAGTCAAACCCTCGATACATCCAGACGCAGGTAGGCGTGGGGTATCGCATGGTAAGGGTGTGAGCGCCTGCGCGGGCGTCCCTCGTGATGCCCTTGCTTTTGTACACCAGTCAACCACGTTTGATGGCCAGCATCATTCCATCGCCAATGGGCAAGAGCGTGCTTTCCAGCTCGGGGGGTGCAACGACCTTTTGATTGAACTCGTCCATGGGAGAAACCTGATCAGACCACTTCTCGTCTAGGTTCATCACAGGGAAAAGGGCGTCGTCCCCGATCAATACCCCGCCGGGCCTCAACACCCTGATGCAGTCGTCAAGCAACGTTGGATATAGACGCTTGTCAACATCCTGGAAGACCATGTCGAAGCTCTCGTCTGGAAATCCGGGCACAATCTCTAGTGCGTCTCCATGGATCAGATGCACGACATCATCCACACCTGCGGCCTCAAAGTTTTTCTGCGCCTGGCCCGCAACCCCTGAATCAAACTCAACCGTGAAGATGCTTTCCCCATAGCGCCGCGCGACAAGTGCCATTGATGTCGCGGAAAACCCAATGCTGGTTCCAATCTCCAAGATCTTCTTTGGACGCCGCATATGCAGAATGACTCGCAAGAACCGTGCGGCGTCATCGTCAACCACAGGGACGAAATCCCTCCAACCAGTACGCTCTATGAACTGTCGCCTCTGCAGGGATGTGCTTGACGTGTATAGGGCCTCGATGTAGTGACGATAGTCATCCAGTACGTCGTCGCGATGTCCGTCATGTCCCATGTTTCCTCCTGCATTTGTATGCTTGGCGGAAAATGGCAACAACACACCATCCGGTCAAGCAGACCAGCTGATGTGTTGATTAACGTAAACACTTACGACGTACATCTATGTATGACATGGTGCACGTCTCCGTGCGGGCTGTCAATATGCCCACGTCGCAGAGCGCTATTGGTTCTCCGTTAGCCAGATGTCGCAGATAACGACACTATCCAAGGTGAGCGACGGGGATTATGTCGTTATCTGCGACATCTGGCTAACGATACCTGCCGCAGAGCATCGCCTACCAGATGCCAAGTACGTGCTGCATGATGAGGCTCACGATGGTGATGCCCGCCCAGCAGCAGGCACCAAGCGCCACGGGCTTGCCGCCTGTGCGCACGAGCTTGACTACGTCGCTGTTGAGTCCGATTGCCGCCATCGCGGTCACGATCATGAACTTGCTCAGCTCCTTGGCGGGGACGAACGCGGTTGCACTCACGCCATGTGCCAGCGCGACGGTCGTGATGACCGAGGCGACCACGAACCAGAGGATGAAGAACGGGAAGATCGCGCGGAAGTTCACCTTCGCGCCCTCGACCCCAGCCGCGCGCTCGCGACGGACGCGGGTGAAGGCGAGCACAAGCGTAATGGGAATGATCGCAAGCGTTCGAGTGAGTTTGACGGTGACAGCCTTGTCGAGAGTCGCCGTGCCCAGACCCCACATGCTATCCCAGGTCGACGCCGCAGCCGTGACCGACGACGTGTCGTTGACGGCCGTGCCCGCAAAGATGCCGAAGGCCTCACCCGAGGTGGTGTCAAAGCCGATGAGACTTCCGAGCACCGGGAAGAACAGTGCCGCGATGACATTGAAGAAGAAGATGACCGAGATGGACTGCGCGACCTCCTCGGCATCGGCGTCGATGACGGGTGCGGCTGCGGCGATGGCACTGCCGCCGCAGATTGAGGAACCCACGCCCACGAGTGTCGAAGTCTTGCTGGGAATGTGCATGACCTTGTGCAGTGCATAGGCGATGACCAGCGAGGTCGTAATCGTGCATACGATGATGGGCAGCGACTGGACCCCCGTGCGGGCGATTACCGCGAGGTCGAGACCAAAGCCCAGAAGGATGACGGCCCACTGCAGGACCTTCTTCGAGACAAAGGTGATGCCTGGGCCAAACGAGTTGCGCACGAGCGGCGTGCGATTGATGGCCATGCCGGCGAGAATGGCGAAGATGGGCCCGCCTATCACAGGAAAAGCCTGACCGAGCAGCCATGCCGGCACCGCTATCGCCAAGCAGAACAGAATGCCCGGGCCCTTATCTTTGATACGTCCCATGCCGACCCCTTTCGTGACCCGTAGCGACCCGTACGATTCTAGGGGTGCCATGCGATAATCTATTCGTATTGATTTCTATACGTATAATGTGGATTCTTATAGATGGGCCATACGACCGGAGGCACCCGTGCTTGATACGCGCGTAGAGACGTTTCTCGCGGTCTGCGAGACCCTGAGCTACACAAAGGCGGCAGCTACGCTGCACCTCTCGCAGCCTGCGGTGTCGCAGCAGGTACACGCCCTCGAGCAGGACTACGGCGTGCCGCTTTTCATCTACCAGGGCAGGCTGCTCCATCTCACCGCCGCCGGCCGAACTCTCGAGCGCGCCGCGACGACAGTGAGAAACGACGACGCGCTGCTCAGGCAGCGCATCGCCGCCGGAGGGATCGACGAGCTGCCGCTGCGCTTCGGAGTGACGATGACCATCGGAGAGTTCGTCGTGGCGCGACCACTTGCGCGCCTGCTCGACCTCCATCCCCACGCCGACGTGCGGATGGAGATGGCAAACACGAGCGTTCTTCTCGCCAGGATGCGGGCAGGGAGTATCAACTTCGCGCTCGTCGAGGGGTTCTTCGACGCTCGCGAGTTCGATTCCGAGGTGCTCTCCGTCGAACGCTTTGTCCCCGTGTGTGCGGTCGAGCATGCCTTCCTGAGAGAGCCGCGTCGGCTGCGGGACCTTCTCGACGAGCGGGTCCTCGTGCGCGAGGTGGGATCGGGAACACGTGACGCCCTCGAGCGCCAACTTGCCACGCACGGCCTCTCCGTGGATGCCTTCGGGCATACGGTGCAGGTCGGAGGCATGCAGGCAATCCTCCAGCTGCTTGAGCTCGATGCGGGCATCTCGTTTCTCTACGAGCCGGTGGTCGCGGAGCGGATTACTGCCGGGGGACTGCGCGAGATCGACTTGGAGGACTTCTCGGTCACGCACGAGTTCTCGATGGTCTGGGAGCGTGGGAGCGCCTACGAGTCGACGTATCGCCTGATTTGCGAGCAACTGAGGGAGGGACGCACATGGGACCGCTGACCGTGAACGGTCGATCGTTCGAGGTGGTCGAGCTGCTGGGGAAGGGCAAGGGAGGCTATTCCTACCTTGTCGAGGCCGCTGGGCTTCGGTATGTGGTGAAGCAGATCCATCACGAGCCATGCGGTTACTATCAGTTTGGCGACAAGTTCGAGTCCGAGCTGCGAGACCATGCGAGGCTCGTCGAGGTTGGCATACGGATGCCCCGCCTGCTCGATTTCGACCGCGACCACGAGAGGCTCCTGAAGGAGTACGTCGATGGCCCGACCATCTATGACCTGGTGCTTCAAGGCCCATTGCCCGACACCTACTTCCAGCAGGTCAGGGAGATGTGTCGGGCGCTTTGTGCGCACCACCTGAACATCGACTACTTCCCGACGAACTTCGTGGTTCGGGACGGGTTGCTCCACTACATCGACTTCGAGTGCAACGGTTACATGGATGAGTGGAGCTTCGAGAGCTGGGGAGCCAGGTACTGGTCGCAGACGCCAGAGCTGCTCGAGTATGCGGCGAGCCACTGAGCGTCTGGGTGGACCCGCTGCGGCCTCTGGCTAACGACCCCGCCCACCGCGCCGCGGTCATCCGTCACACAAGACGGTTGGCGCGCTCCGCCATGACCACCATCAAGACGAGAAGAACGGCAAGATAGAAGGGGTAAAGACCTATCGAGACATGCTCGGCGACAAGACCAAAGATTGGTGCCATGACCGATCCCACATACGCGAAGGCCATCTGCATGCCCGTGAGCGAGAGTGCGTTCTGCTCGCCAAAGCGTGCTGGCGTGGCATGGATGATCGAGGGGTAGATGGGCGCGCAGCCGCAGCCGGTCATTACTAGGCCTACGAGCAGGGTGGCGTTGCCTGCGGGGAGAAGAACGAGTGCGATGCCCACGCCCACGAGCGCCTGGCCGAGCCGAATCATGGACTTGTCATCAAGACGCAGCGTGAGAAAGCCGCTTGCGGCTCGACCTGCGGTGATGCCCAGATAGAAGAGGGAGGCCCAGCCTGCGGCCTCGTCAGCCGGAATTCCGCGTCCAAGCGAGCAGTAGCTTGCGGCCCACATGCCACAGCTGGACTCGAGCGCACAATAGCAGAAGAAGCAGACGAACACCTCTCGCACGCCGGGGATGGTCAGAAGCTCACGCCGTGAGATCGTCGCCGGTTGCCGCTCGGTCCCCTGCGAGGATTTCTCGGCCCTTGCCCAGAGCCTCCGGCTTGGCACGATAAGCCCGACGATGACAAACTGCATGAGACCGATGACAAGAAATCCCAGGTGCCATGTACCTCGCATAAGACAGGCGGCCATGACGGCCGGCCCCGCACTGGCTCCTATCCCCCACATGCAGTGGAGCCAGCTCATGTGGCGTGCGGCATAGTTGATGGAGACGTACGTGTTGAGCGCGGCATCGATGGCGCCCGCGCCGAGTCCATATGGAATCGCCCAGAGGCATAGTTGCCAGAACGAGCTGACGGTGGAGAAGCCCACAAGCGCAAGCGCAGTGAGTGCCACGCTACCGACGATCGTGCGAAAGACGCCGAGTCGTCTTACCAGATGCACCACAAGGAGGCTCGATAGGATGGTTCCCGTACCGATGACGATGGTGACGATTCCCTGCCAGGATACGCCGGCGCCGAGCCCAGCGTACATTGACGGCCATGCAGCGCCGACAGCGGAGTCGGGCAGACCCAGGCTCACGAAGGTTATATATATGACAGGGAGAAGCAGGCTCAAGACAGGCTCCGTATCCTAGATGCCGCTGCATGGCGACCAGACCATGATTGCAGAAATTCCCCGACTCTCGGCCAAAAACAGATTTGCACGCAGATTCCGCGAGAAGTGCGGCCGCATGCTACCGTGGCGTCATCGTGATGGTCGCGGACGGTGTACCATCGTCTAGATACGGTGGCGAGGAGGGGGGTACGCTCATGGCACATGACGATGATCAGCTGAGGCAGGGAGTGTCCCCCAAGCTCGACGAGCTCTCCTCCGCGCTCATGGGTGATGCCTTTGACATGCTTGCGGAGGGCAAGGACATCAACGTCTTGCTCGTCGTGGAGGATGCTGCCGGTGCCGTCGCTTCGTATGCGTTCTCTGACGACGGCCCGGAGGAGTGCCTTGAGGGAGCCCGCGCGAAGGTATGCTCGCTTGACCACGACGGTGGTGACCCCGAGGCCCAGCTTGGCGTGCCCGTGCGCTATGCGCTCACATATGAGGGCGCTGTCGAGGGTGAGGGGGGCGCCTATCGTGATGCGCTCATCCTCGAGTTTGGCGAGCACAACTACACAAGCTACTCCGCCTACTCGTTTGTAGAGGGCAAGGGCCGTCGCGACAAGTTCCGATGGAGTGACCCCGCGCCGGCTGGCGAGATGAAGTCGCTGCTGTAGAAGCTGCGATGACGGGCGAGCGCACGTTTGCGCAGGCCGAACGTGCAGTAAAGTACCGAAGGAAAAACCAGGGGACAAACAAGCGGACGCGACGTGCGTCCGACACGTGCAATTCGAACGAGAGGGACACATGCGTCAGGAGAACATACGAAACATTGCCATCATCGCCCATGTCGACCACGGCAAGACCACCCTTGTGGACCAGATGCTCAAGGCCACGAACGCCTTCCGCGAGAACCAGCAGGTCCAAGAGTGCGTACTTGACTCCAACGACCAGGAGCGAGAGCGTGGTATCACGATTCTGGCCAAGAACATCTCGATCGAGTATCGGGGCATCAAGATCAACGTCATCGACACCCCTGGCCACGCTGACTTCGGCGGCGAGGTCGAGCGCGTGCTCAGAATGGCTGATGGCGCGGTTCTTCTCGTCGATGCCGCCGAGGGTCCCATGCCCCAGACGCGCTTCGTCCTGCACCACGCCATCGATGGCGGCCTCCAGATCATGATCTGCGTGAACAAGATCGATCGCGATGGCGCTCGTCCCGAGGAGGTGGTCAACGAGTCGCTCGACCTGATGATGGATCTCGGCGCCTCCGACGATCAGCTCGAGTTCGCCATGGAGCACGTGGTGTTTGCCTCGGCGGTCAACGGCTTCTCGCGTCTCTCGCCCGATGATGGCAACAATGACATGTTCCCGCTGCTTGACATGATCGTCGACGGGCTGCCCGCGCCCGAGGTCGATCCGTCGGGTCCGCTTGCCATGCAGTGCGTGACCGTGGACCACTCCAGCTACGTGGGCCGCATCGGCATCGGCCGCGTGTATTCGGGCACCATCCACCAAGGCGACAAGATCCTTGTGGTCAAGAATGACGGCTCCCGCGCCATGGGCCAGGTCAAACAGCTCTTCACGTTTGACTACCTCGGCCGCAAGGAGTGCGCGGAGGTCGAATCCGGAGACATCGGTGCCTTGGTGGGCGTGGACTCGACCGACATCGGCGACGTCTACACCGATCCCGAGAACCCCGTCGAGCTCGAGCCCATCGAAATCGACCCCCCTACGCTTTCCGTCGTCTTCGAGGCATCAACCTCGCCGCTCGTTGGACAGGATGGTGACATCGTGGGCGGCAGGCAGCTCAAGGAGCGCCTGATGCAGGAGCGCGAGAACAACGTGACCATGCGCATCGAGGAACTTCCTGACAAGACCGGGATCGAGGTCGCCGGGCGTGGCATCCTTCACTTGTCGGTCCTCATGGAGGACATGCGACGTGAGGGCTTCGAGTTCCAGGTGGGCCGCCCTAGGGTTCTCTTCAAGAAGGGTCCCGATGGTCACCGTCTCGAGCCGATCGAGCAGGCCGTGGTAGAGTGTTCGAGCGAGTATTCCGGCAAGGTCATCGAGGTCTTCGGCAACGCCGGCGGCACCATGAGCAGCATGGATACGGGCACCACCCAGACCCATCTCGAGTTCAGGATTCCAACGCGCGGCATAATGGGCCTCAAGAACCGAATCCTCAACGTCACCCATGGCGACGCCGTCTTCTACCACACCTTCCTCGAGTATGGTCCGTTTGCAGGCGATATCGGCAACCGCCAGAACGGTGCGATGATCTCGATGAGCACCGAGAAGGCCGTGGCCTATGCCCTTGGCGCGCTTCAGGACCGTGGTGCGCTCTTCGTGGGGCCCGGCACCAAGTGCTATGAGGGCATGCTCGTGGGCGAGCGGTCAAAGCCAGGTGACATGGTCGTTAACATCGCGCGCACGAAGAGCCTTGGCAACCAGCGTTCCTCTACCGCCGATATTTCCGTGCAGCTTACGCCCCCCCGCACCTTCACGCTCGAAGAGGCCCTCGAGTACATCATGGATGACGAGTACGTGGAGATCACACCCAAGAGCATCCGTATGCGCAAGCGCATCCTGTCCGAGACCGAACGCCGCAAGTGGGCCGTCCGCAACGGCATGGTCAACAAGTAGGGTTGGTACCCAAGCAAAGCGCGGCCCTAGCGTTGGTTCCCTGCTCCGGCGCTCCCCTCGGGGGAGCGCCGGACTTTCTTTGCCCGTTGTGCCGCTTTTCTGACCGAACCTATGACGGAGGGAGTGAGGTCTACGTCGGCAGGCGAGAGGATGTTGTGCTTGAGGGACATGCGCCGCATCCAGACCGTGAGCGCAACGCAGACGGCAGCGGCCCAGGGTTTGCCGAGGTGTGCATAGACCACGAGGGCGTAGTATGCGGCCGCGCCAGCGACGGCGCAGATGGCGTATAGGTTGTCCCTCCGAAAGATATGGGGAACCTCGCCCAAGAAAACATCTCGCAGCATGCCGCCGCCGATGCCGGTGATGGTGCCCATGAGAATCGCGGCCATGGGAGTGAGGTCAAAGATTATGGCCTTGTCCGTCCCTAGCACGGAGAAGAGGCCGACACCCAGAATGTCAAACCACTCGATGACGCGCTGCCACCGCTCGAACGGCATTGGGAAGAGAAAGCCCACGATGCCAGTGGCAACGCTTGCGGGGATGGCGTAGGGGGACTGCAGCATGTAGACCCCTCCCTGCTGCATGATGACGTCGCGGATGAGTCCACCGCCGAGACCGCAGATGAGCGCGAGTCCCACGAAGCCCACGAGGTCGAGCTTGCGCCAATAGCTGACGAGAACCCCTGCAATCGAGCCGATGACCACCGTAGCCAGCTCGATCCACACGGGCAGCGAAACGGCGGTGGCCTCGGGGCCCGCGGCGGTGAAGAAAATGTCCATGTGGCTTCCTTGGTATGGTGGCGATGAAATCGTGCTGGACGTACATGGCAACCGGCCAATCGTAGCACGGGCCCGTGATGCGTTTGCCACTGCCGTCTTATGGTCGCGTGCAATTTTTCTGTCTCCATGCGGAGGCGTTCGAACTCATGTATACTTTCTCTCGCATTTGCAGGGAGAGTTGTCCGAGAGGCCGAAGGAGCACGATTGGAAATCGTGTATACGTCTAAAGCGTATCCTGGGTTCAAATCCCAGACTCTCCGCCAGTAGATTCAGCGGCGCCCGCCAGGGCGCCGCTTTCACGCCCCACGGAGGGGTGGCAGAGTGGTTGAATGCGGCGGTCTCGAAAACCGTTTAGCCCTTCGGGGCTACGAGGGTTCGAATCCCTCCTCCTCCGCCATTTGAGACTTCAGACCAGCCCGCGGTAGCGAGTTGGTCTTTTTTTGTCCGTACGCCCACGAAAGCGGAGCAACCTGCAGAGAAACGGGCCGGATGGTCGAGCGTGTTTTCGTTTCGCTTCCGAAGCATGGTCCTTCCTGCGGTTCTATAACGCCGAAAGGGCAGCATCGGCCATGTTTGGTGGAGCGCTCGACCATCCGGCCCGTTTCTCTGCAGGTTGCCCCGCAGTCAGGACGCATGTGTGTCGTCAGGGGCGGTACGGTCCCGAGAGGATGCCCTTCCGACGTGTGCCAGCCATCTGCGACGGTGGGTACGGCGGCGTGCGTGAACGGTGTGCACTATGGGTATCATGAGACGAGTAACACGCCTCCCATCATAGAGAGGATGCGGGATGGGCGATCTTTGCAGGAAGAAAGAGATGAGCGAAGCCGTCGCCGCAGCTGACGAGGCGCTTGCCTGCCTGCGCCGTGCCGACAGCGATCTTGGGAGTGCCAACAACTGGGGGCTGTTTGACATCTTTGGTGGAGGGCTCATAGCCACCGCGGTCAAGCACGGCAAGATCAATGATTCGAACGATGACCTGGAGCAGGCCCGTCGTGCACTTCGGGTGTTTGCGCAGGAGCTCGGTGACGTCGAGGGGTTTGTCGACGCACGCGTGGAGGTGGATGACTTTCTCCATTTCGCAGACTATTTCTTTGATGGGCTCGTTGCCGACTGGCTCGTGCAGTCAAAGATTGGAGAGGCGCGCGACCAGGTCAGGCGCGCGACTCGTCAGGTCGAGGAGATTCGCCAAGCGCTTCTTAGCGCGTGACCGAGAGATGACGCGGCATGCTCTGTGTTTAGGATTTCGCTCGGGGAGGAGTCGAACATGACAGACGGCGTCAACGTCGAGGGTTTTCAGAGGGATAGGTACTTCTCGAGGTCATGGGCATTGCTTACGAGGGACAGGGGTTGGATCAAGCCGGTCCTCGTGCTCGCGGTGGCCACCCTTGTTCCCATCGTCGGCCCACTCGCCCTGCTCGGCTACGCGCTTGAGTGGGCCCGTCTGACCGCGTGGGGTGTGAGCTCGGCTCCCAAGCAGCACGGTGTACGCGTGGGCGAGTGCATCGGCAGTGGCTGGCGAGGTTTCGTGGTGGCGTTCGTATGGGTGCTTGCCATGTCGCTCGTCGCACGACTTCTCCTCATGATTCCGCTGGCAGGGGGGACGCTGTACTTTGCGTGGCGCATCTTCTCGATATTTCTTGGCATGATGGTGCCCGTTGCCATGCTGAGGGCAACCATCTACCAGAAGATCGTCGCTGGTCTCAACGTCCGTCTCGTTTGGCAGATGGCAACCCACGACGTCGCCGGGCTGTTTAGGATCCTCGGCATGAACGTGGTCATGTGCCTCATTTTCGGCATTGCGACATTTCTCGTCGCGATCGCGGGGTTCGCGACCTCGCTCGGTTCGCTCGTATACTCGGTGCAGGCGCTCGAGGCCAATGCGTCACTCATGTCCACGCGGCTGTACTATGCACAAAGCGCCCAGATCGTCATGCAGTTCCTCTACGCGCTGGGTCCCGCCCTCGTGGTCGCGATTGTCATCGACAGCATTGGCGCTGTCGTGATGTCTCTCTTGGGACAGACTGCGTATGCCTTGTGGATTCGCCAGTTTGACATACCTTCTTGGAGGGACGAGAAGGATCCGCTGCCTCCGTTCGTCATGGACCCTCGCGACCGGCCTGTAGCACCCCAGCCCCAGTACTCGCAGCAGTCCGGACCCTATCAGGGTGGAGATGGCGCATAGCGACATATCCAAAAGTGGGTGTGATGTGGATTGTGTGATGCCCACGACGTCTCCTCGGTTGCCGTCGAGAGCGGAAAGCCGCGCCGTACTGGTGCGTATGCCAACTCTTGTCAGATAACCAAGAGCTACTGGTCAGCTTGATGTCAGGTGCATGGTCTACGCTCCCTCCCAGAACTGCATGGGGGAAGGATGTAGGCGCTGTTGCCGTTTCTGGATCATGGCTTCGTATGCTATGATACTCGACCGAACCTTTCCTGCTCCGGGTGCACCCTTCACGTCCCGGAGCCACTAGCCCAAAGGAGGTGAACCACATGAAGGCTTATGAATTGCTGTACTTTGTCGATCCCGCCTCTGACGAGGCCACCCGAGCCGCCGTCATGAAGCGCATCGAGGTCGCTATCGAGGGCGGCACGGTCGACAACGTCGAGGATTGGGGCAGGCGCAAGCTGGCCTACGATATCGACAAGATCAACGAGGGCGATTACACCCTTATCAACTTCCATGCAGATCCCACGCAGATCGCGGAGCTCGATCGAGTCCTACGCATCAATGATGCTGTCAAGCGTCACATGGTCGTGTGCCGCGAGGTCAAGGATTAGACATGGAAGGGCAGGTACATTGCCTGCCAATGAGAGGTAGTGAGTCAGATGAGCATCAACAGAGTGAACATCTCGGGCAACCTCACGAGGGACCCCGAGCTCCGCTCCACCGCCAGTGGCACCCAGATCCTCAGCTTCGGGGTTGCCGTCAACGACCGCCGTCGCAACCAGCAGTCGGGCGAGTGGGAGGACGTTCCCAACTTCGTCGATTGCGTCGTCTTCGGCGCGCGTGCGGAACCGCTCAGCCGCTTCCTCTCCAAGGGGGCGAAGGTCGCCATCGAGGGCAAGCTTCGCTACAGCACCTGGGAGTCGAAGGACGGGGGCAAGCGCTCCAAGCTCGAGGTCGTCGTCGACGAGGTCGAGTTCCTCTCTTCGAGGGGGCAGCAGGGCGGCCAGCAGTACGGCCAGCCCCAGGCGGGCGGCCAGTCCGCTCCGTCGTACTCTGCCCCAGCGCCAGCCCCACAGTACTCCCCGGGCCCCGTTCAGAACCCGCCGTCGGCCGATGTCTACGACGAGGACATTCCGTTCTAGGAATCGTAAGAGGTGGCATGCGTGCCACCAATAGAAAGGCAACATGACATGGCTCAGCAAAAGCAAGATTTTCAGCGCCAGCCGCGTCGCAAGTACTGCCAGTTCTGCAAGGAGAACACTGAGTACATCGACTACAAGGATGTCCAGCTTCTTCGCAAGTATATGACCGATCGCGGCAAGATCAAGCCGCGCCGCGTCACTGGCGCTTGCACGCAGCATCAGCACGACATAGCGAACGCAATCAAGCGCGCCCGCGAGATGGCCCTCGTACCCTACACCGTCCCCGTGGTCTCCAGCCGCGGTGGCCGTAGTCGTGGGTAAGAGCTGCAGTAACGAGAGAGTTCGCGATGCTAGGTAACGGACACAGCGACAACGGCACCCCGCCTAGCCCACGAGGCATGGGTGGCACGGCTTCGCGCGATGATGCGAGAGATGCGGGTGGCGGAATCGTCCCCGTGGGTCCCGACATGTCGAGCGGAAATGACGTTGCGGCATGGAAGGGGTATCTGAGCTGCGCCCTTGGCGGCGCTGCGGCGGGACTGCTCCCCATCGTCGCATGTGCTGCGATCTCCTATGGAACCTTCCTCGCCGTGCGCGGCAGGGGAGCCAAGGAGCTTGTGCTCAGCGCGGTCTTCTCGATCGTGCCGGCACTGGTCGTCTCGCTCGTCTTCGGGTATGCCTCGCCGCTCGAGGCTATCGTGGCCTGCGTGGCGAGTGTCGCGGTGGCAGGGTTCGTTATCAAGCGTTCAATGAGCACGAGCGTCGGCATCATTATGGTCGCGGTTCTGTCGCTTGCCCTCATAGGCAGCGACGCAGTCGTGGCCTGGATGAGCAACACGACCATTCCCGAGATTGCCGAGGCAATCGTGGCGAGCTACCAGGCGTCGCTCGGGGACCTTCCCGTCGATACCATGGTTCAGGTGAACACCGTCCTTCTGGCGTTCAAGAACCTCTGGCCCATAAGCTACGTGGTCATGGGCCTTGGGGAATTCTGCGTCGCATGGATCGGTGTCCAGACGGCCGTGAGAGGACTTCGTCTGCCTCATGACTTCCTGCCACACCTTGCCGGCTTCGACGCCCCGCTCTGGACCGTCGCCCTGTTCGTCGCGAGCCTTCTGGGACTTTCGCTGGGTAGCGTGGTCTCGTCTTCCACAGGGCTCGTATCGCAGGTGTCACTGAACGCCGTGATGATCTCAAGGATCATCTTTGTCGTTCAGGGTCTGGCAGTGCTCTCATGGCTCTTTCGCCAGAAGAAGATCGGCCCCTTTGCGATGGTCTTTCTCACGCTGCTCGCGGTCTATCTCGAATTGCAGTTCTACGTTATGACCATCGTCGGACTCGTGGACGTGTGGCGCAACTTCAGGCACCTTCCGAGGGGCAAGAAGGTCACCGTCCAAGACGCATCGAATCAGAAGTAAGTAATAGTCGGCCCAGGCCGACTGACCGAAGGAGTTTCCCATGAAAGTCATCCTCTTGGGTGAGCTTCGGGGCAAGGGCGGAGAGGGCGATATCGTAGATGTCGCCCAGGGCTTCGCGGAGAACTTCCTGTTCCCCAACAAGGTTGCCACTCCCGCCACCCCAAGCAACATCAAGCAGCTCGAGGAGCGTCGCCACAGCATCGAGAAGCGCGAGGCACAGCGCATCGCCGATGCCGAGGCCACCAAGGCGGCGCTTGACGGCAAGAACGTGACCGTCGACGCCAAGATTGGCGACGAGGGCCAGCTCTTTGGTTCCGTCACCTCCACCCAGATTGTCGATGCCATCAAGTCTGAGCTTGGCGTCGACATCGACAAGAAGCGCATCGGCCGCGGGGCGACCATCAAGACCACTGGTTCCCATCGCGTGCCCATCGAGCTCTATCGCGACATCGTCGCCACGGTCAACGTCCTTGTCGGCGTTACCGCAGAGCCCGAGCCTGTCGCAGCCGTCGAGACGGCCGAGGCAACCGAGTAGTTTTCTGGACTTTTCAACCAGCGGGTCTGCTGAGCTGGGGATTTCAACAACTCCCGCAGGTCAGCGGCCCGAAGGCCAGAGAGCCAAAAGAACCGTCGGTTCCTATGTGAACAAAACCCTGCGGGTGCAACAGCCCGCGGGGTTTTTGGTTATATTGCATCAAAACAACTCTTTTACCAGCTAATATAATAATCACAACGGATGGTGATTTGAATACTCTCATCGAGCGTGCGAGTGGTAATGAATAAAGCGCCATTACGATAAATCGCCGTGCTTCTCAACAAGGACATACCACTCGGAATTTTGTCGAAAACGTTGAAAACTTGCATTTGCCCCTGCTCAGGCGAAATACCTATCAACAATCGGTGTCGAAGGGACTTTTCGGCCAAAAAAAGACCTGCGCGGGAGCCTCTGATTGAGGTAGTATGCCCCCACAAATCACTGACGAGAGAGCCGGGAGGGATAATGTCCGAGGATGCCTATGACATCAATCCAACGCGGATGACCGAAACGGTCAGCAAGGCGATGCCGCAGGATCCAGAGGCGGAGTCCTCCGTCCTCTCCGCGATGATGATCTCGCAGGAGGCCCTTCAGGAATGCCTCATCGACCTCGGTTCCCAGGATTTCTATCTGCCGAGCAACGCCAAGATCTACGTTGCTATGCGCGAGATGTTCGACAAGAACCTTCCCATCGACACGATATCGCTTGCCGATTATCTCAAGAGCGCCGGTGAGCTTGACCGCGTGGGCGGGCGGACGTACCTTCTTGACCTTGGTAACAACTCGCTCGCACTAGCTGGCTGGCGCCGGCATGTGGAGATGCTCCACCGCGACACCACGCTGCGTAAGATGATCCAGGCCTCCGCGCAGATCACCGCCCTTGCCTACGATGCCCCCGAGGACACCAAAGAGGTCGTCGACAAGGCCGAGAAGCTCCTTCTCGATGTGACCAATCGAGACGTGCAGAAGTCCGAGCAGTCCATCGAGGAGATCATGGGCCAGCTCTACCTCGAACTGGGGGAGATGAGCGCTCGCGGAGACGTGACGCTCGGCGTGAGCACGGGCTTCCCCAGAATCGACGAGCACCTTCTCGGCCTGCGCCCCGGTCAGATGGTAGTCATCGGCGCCCGCCCCGGCGTCGGCAAGACGTCGTTCGCACTCAACCTTGCCGTCAACGCCGCAGCTGCAGGCGCTTCGGTCGCGTTCTTTTCGCTCGAGATGAGCAAAGTCGAAATCGCGCAGAGGCTGCTCGCCGCCCAGGCGCACATCGGACTGAAGGAGATTCGCTCCGCGCGCATACGCAAGGACCAGTGGGGGGACATCCTCGAGGCAACAAACCAACTCTCGAGTCTTGACATCATGATCGATGACACCCCCGGTACCACGGTGACCGAGATCAGAGCAAAGGCCCGCCGCATGCTCCATGACAAGGGCATGGGCTGCGTCATCGTGGACTACCTCCAGCTCCTCTCGCCGCCCGAGGGACAACGTCGTTCCGACAGCCGCGCAACGGAGGTCTCCGAGATGTCACGAGGCATCAAGATCATGTCCAAGGACCTTGGTGTGCCCGTCATCGCCTTGTCGCAGCTCAATCGCCAGGTCGCCGACAGGAAGGGCCAGAAGCCCCAGCTCTCGGACCTGCGCGAGTCGGGCTCCATCGAACAGGACGCCGACATCGTCATCCTCCTCGACCGCTCGATGACCGAGGACGAAGCCGCTCGTGATGATCGACCCGATCCCAACGTGACCAACTTCATCATCGCCAAGAACCGCTCCGGCGCACTTGGCGAGGTACCCCTCACCTTCCTCGCGGGTTCTACGAAGTTCGTCGAGGTCGACAGTCGCTATGATGACTAGGTGCGTGACCGTGCGCTGGGGAGACGTATCCCATGTGGGGGTCTCGTAAGCCGCCGACGCCATACGGCTCGTGCCGTATACTTTGGTTGTTCGGCCGTTGGCCGAAGTGCACATATCTGCTCACACATTTCGAGAGGGATGTCTATGTCGGCAACAGTGCTTGTGGGAACTCAGTGGGGCGACGAGGGCAAGGGCAAGGTCACCGACCTCATCTCGGGTGACTTCGACGTTGTCTGTCGCTATGCCGGTGGTGCCAACGCAGGTCACACCGTCATCGCCAACGGCCATAAGCTGGCGCTCCATCAGGTTCCGTCCGGCGTCATGTACAAGGGCACCTATCCCGTGATCGGTAACGGCTGCATCGTCGACCCCGAGGTCCTTCTCTCCGAGATTGACATCCTCGAACAGCAGGGCATCTCCTGCGCCGAGCTCAAGATCTCCGGAAACGCGCACATCGTCATGCCCTACCACAAGGACCTTGACGGTGCCCACGAGAAGAAGCTCGGCAAGAACCTCATCGGCACCACCAAGCGCGGTGTGGGTCCCACCTACATGGACAAGATGAATCGCACCGGCCTGCGCATCCAGGACATGCTCGACGAGAAGATATTCCGCGAGAAGCTCGATGCCGCCCTCGCCTACACCAACCCGATCCTCGAGAAGGTCTACGAGATGCCCACCTACACGGTGGACCAGATCTGCGAGACCTACCTTCCCATGGCAGAGCGCATCCGCCCGTACATCGTGGAGAGCTCGCTCTTCCTCAACGAGCAGCTCGAGGCGGGCAAGAACATCCTCTTCGAGGGTGCCCAGGCCACGATGCTCGACATCGACCACGGCACCTATCCGTTCGTGACCTCCTCCAGCTGCACCGCGGGAGGTGCGGTCACTGGCTCGGGTGTGGGTCCCACGCAGATAAAGCGCGTTCTCGGTGTCGCCAAGGCCTATCTCACCCGCGTCGGCTCAGGCCCGTTCCCCACGGAGCTCTTCGACGAGACCGGCGCCCTCCTGGGTGAGGTCGGTCACGAGTACGGCGTGACCACGGGCCGCAAGCGTCGTTGTGGCTGGTACGACTCGGTCGTCGTCAACTATGCGGCGCGCGTGAACGGCCTCACCGATCTGGCCATCACCAAGCTGGACGTTCTCGGCTGCCTCGACGAGATCAAGGTCTGCGTCGCCTATGAGTGCGATGGCGTGACCTACAAGACCGTTCCAGAGCACCAGAGCGTTTTCTATCACGCAAAACCCGTCTACGAAACGCTTCCTGGCTGGAAGTGCGACATCTCCGACGTCCGTAACTTCTATAAGCTGCCGCGCGAGGCCAAGGACTACATCGACTTCCTCGAGCAGCTCGCCGGCGTGCGTGCCTCGATCATCACGGTCGGTCCCGATCGAGAGCAGACCATCGACAGGTTCTGGAAGTAGGATTCGTGGTTCAGGGGTCAGCGGCCGAGAAGGCCTACGCAATCGTCTGCGACAGCGGATGCGACCTATCGCCCGAGGCACTCGAGCGACTCGGTGTCGTGCCAGCGACGTTTCATGTCGGGGTGGCCGGATCAGGCTCCGAGGAGCTCACCGACCTTGATTCCGACGCCGCCTATGCCGCCCTTTCGGACGGTCACATCAAGCTCACGGCGACCGCCCCGAGCGTGGATGAGCTCGTGGCCCTGTATCACGACCTTGCGTCACGGGGCTATTGCGACATCATCTCCATCCATGTCACGGCTGCCGTCTCGGGTGTCGTCGATGCGGCACGTACCGCCGCCGAGAGGGTCTCCGAGAACGTACGCGTCGTCGTGGTCGACTCGGAGTCGGGTTCTGCCGCGACGGGCATCGTGGTTGCCGGCACCGCCGAAGCACGCGAGCGTGGGGCCTCGTTCGACGAGGACGTCGACGTGGCCCGCGGCCTTGCGCATGGTGTTCGGCTGCTCTTTGTCCCCACGCCCGCCGCACGTCCCGTGCGTCGCATCCGCCGGGGTCGCGTGAGCATCCTCGGTCATGCCAACAACCTGCGCATTCGCCTCGCAGGGGAGCGTGGCCTCTTTACGCTCGCACATGGTGCGCTGAGCGAGGTGGTGCGCTCCTCGGACGTCATCGACCTCACTGGCAGGATTGCCCACGCCATGAGCGCCATGTCGCGCGACGAGGGGCCGCTCTGTTACGTCGAGGTGGATACGGGAGCTGGTCGCGCCATCTCCCAGCTCGAGAAGCATCTCGATACGAACGAATTCGAGTCGAGGCGCCTCTGCGTCAGGCGTGCGAACCCCTGCGTCGCGGTCTATGCGGGTGTCGGGGCGGTCGGTATCGCCGTCGTCCCCCAGGCGCTTCTCGACGGCGTTGTCATTGGCGCCCGCAAGGGCCTTGCATTGGATGGAATGACCGGCTGAGTCTCGGTCTCGAGGAGGTACTCATGAGCGTCTCTGAAAAAGTGGACATCCTGCTCCTTGGTTCTGGTGGGCGCGAGCATGCGATCCTTGCCAAGCTCGCGGAGTCACCGCGTGCCGGAAGGCTCTGGGTCTCACCAGGAAACGGCGGAATGCTAGAGATTGCCGAGAAGGCCGACGTCGACCAGAACTCCCCGGTCGACGTGGCGAACTTCGCTCGCGAGCACAACATCGGCCTTGTGGTGGTTGGTCCCGAGGCCCCGCTCGTCGATGGCGTTGCCGATGCCGTGCACTCTGCGGGCATCCCCGTATTCGGGCCGATTGCCGCCGCAGCGCAGATGGAGGGCTCGAAGAAGTTCGCAAAGCAGGTCATGGCACGCGCCGAGGTGCCTACGGCGGCCTATCGCTCCTTTACCAACGAGCAGGAGTGCACCGATTACGTCGCGCGCGCGACGGGTCCGCTCGTGATCAAGGCGGACGGCCTCGCCGCGGGCAAGGGCGTCATCGTGGCCAAGACCACCGAAGAGGCGCTCGCAGGCGTGCATGCCTGCTTCAACGACTTTGGCGCTGCGGGCAGCACCGTGGTGGTCGAGGAGACGCTTGCCGGTCCCGAATGCTCGATGCTCGCCCTCACCGACGGAAGGACGCTCGTTCCCCTGGCCACGTCGCAGGACCACAAGCGCGCCCTCGACGGCGACAGGGGACCCAACACGGGCGGCATGGGCGTGTACAGCCCCGTGCCCTTCCTCACCCAGGCCGAGTATGACTTCATGGTCAACGTGGAGCGGCGCGTCGTGGCGCAGCTCGCATCCGACGGCATCGAGTACAAGGGCTGTCTCTACGGTGGGTTCATGCTCACCGAGGAGGGCCCCAAGGTCCTTGAGTTCAATGCCCGCTTCGGCGATCCGGAGACCCAGGTCGTGCTTCCGCGCATGAAGGGTGACCTTCTCGACGTCTTTTTGAAGATCGATGCCGGCGAGCTCGATCGCGCGGAGCTTGCCTGGGAGGATGACTGCGCCGTGTCCGTGGTGCTCACCAGCGCCGGCTATCCGGGCAGCTATGAGAAGGGAAAGGTCATCTCGGGCATCGACAGGGCAGAGCAGCTCGAGGGCGTGACCGTGTACCATGCCGGTACCGCCATCGGTGCCGATGGGAGCATCGTGACCAACGGCGGCCGCGTGCTTGACGTCACTGCCGTCGCCCCCACGTTCGAGGCCGCGCGCGCTCAGGCATATGCCGCCTGCGAGCTCATCGAGTTCGACGGCAAGACCTGCCGTACCGACATCGGTCTCAAGGCAACCAAGACCCGCGCGGACATGTAGGCATGAGAGGGAAGCGATCATCCGTGGCTAACCAAAACCAGATAGCCTCAAGGAAACCCGAGGGCGGCGAGCCCGTCGCCATGCACGACGAGCTCGAGTCGGCCGTCAACGACATGCGCGAGTCGGCCGAGGCATTTACCTACGACGGTGACCGCAGGTCGCAGGACCATGAGTCCGGGGCCCCCGTCAAGCGTGGGCTCGTGCTTGGTGACGATGACCCCCGCGACGCCTCGCTTGCGGAGACGCCCCAGTCGGAGGACGTCGTCTGGACCGGTCGCATCTTCAATGTCGACCGTCTCCGCGTGACGCTTCCCGACGGACGCAACGCCATTCGCGACGTGGTGCGCCACCCAGGTGCCGTGGCCATCGTCGCCCTCACCGAGGATGGGCGCATCTGCCTGGTGCGACAGTACCGCACGGCGCTTGGCCGCGTGACGGTCGAGATTCCTGCGGGCAAGCTCGACCCAGGGGAAGACCCGCTCGAGTGCGCCCACAGAGAGCTTCTCGAGGAGACGGGAATGGTCGCCGAGCGCATGGCCTTTCTCACCACCATCGCCACCTCCGACGGCTTCTGCGACGAACTCATCCACATATACATGGCCACGGGAATCGCGTTCTCCAAGTCAAGCCCCGATGCCGACGAGTTCATCAACGTGGACCTCGTCGAGCTCACAGACCTCGTGGATGCGGTTCTCGACGGTCGCATCGAGGACGCCAAGACGGTGGTGGGTGCGCTCATCTGCGATGCGGTGTCACATAGGCTCGCCCCCTATCTGGAGGGTGAGTCCACCGAGGACAAGTAGCCGCATGCCCCGAAGGTGGCAACGAGCACGTTGGAAGGTTGTTTTTTTCTGTGCGAGTCGGTGGACGAGACGTGGCTGAAGGGGGTGACCACGAGTCGCCATCACCGGAATGCGTATACTTGTCCGAGATTGCTTTGCCTTGGGTGTTTATCGACGGGAAGAGATGCATGGCTAAGGATAAGCGCGAGTTTGCCCGCAGGCAGACCAACGCACTGTCAGACGACGAGGCCGAGGAGCTGTTCTCGAAGCTCGACGAGACGGGTCACGTCAACGAAGACATTGCACGGCAGCAGCGTCTGCGCCGCCAGGAGGGTGACGCTGCCGTTGCCATTGACCCGCTCGCCGGCGAGGACCCGTCTGGTTCCAACGTGGGCAAGGTGATGACCAAGACGGCCATCGCCGTCGTCATAATCTTCCTCGTGGTCGTCGTCCTCGCGCAGGTGTCCTGCGGCATCGCGCGGCGCGCCAACACGGCCGACCTCTCCTCTGACGTCAACGTTCGCACCGTGGCATCGGCGATTCAGGGTGGCGTCGAGTGGGGCAATGGCTTCACGCAGTTCCCGGAGGACTTCTCCGTACAGGAGGCCGACGAGAACACCGGTCGCGTCGAGGTCACCGTCATCGATACGACCTCGTCCGACGTGCTCGAGTGTTTCGCCGGCTCGCAGATCCAGGCGTCGGCCCTTTCGGTCAACGCCCTGCTCAACCCAAGCATCAATACGGTCATCTATCACGTCAACGCACATATGGACGCAAACGGCAAGTTTGAGAAGTCGCAGCTCTTCGGCTTCCTCAAGCCGACAGGCGACGTCACCGCGGTGATGACGTTCGTCTGGACGAAGACCCAGTCGTCCTCTGGCGTGAGCTTCTCCTGCACCATCACGGGCGTCTCCGACGAGCTTGAGGAACAGCTGCATGATTCCGTGACGACGTCGTTCACCCCGGTCAAGCTTCTGGGGCTCGACAGCTCCACCTCCACGTCAAGCTCGTCGGATAGCTCGGACTCGGCTTCGAGCAGTTCGGATACGTCATCGGGAAGCACCTCCTCCGCGCAATAGCAGGGCAGGACAAGGAGAGCAACAAAGAGACGCTCCGATTCTATCGGGGCGTCTCTGACATTCCGGCGGGCTTCTTGTCAGTTATCCTACTTGAGGAGCGCGGTGATCTCCCCAAGGACGCTCTCGAAGCTGACGCCGCGGACCTCGTAGTCGGGCTGCTCCCGCGTGACGCGCATGGCATCGATGACGAACGAGCCGGCAAACTCCACGGCCTCGAGCAGACTGCGCCCGCACATGATGGCACCGAGCAGCGCTGACGTATACAGGTCGCCCGTGCCGTGCAGCATGTATGGAAGCAGCTTCGAGGTGACCATGGTCGTCTCGACGTCCTTGCCGGCAAGGTAGTTGCGGATGAGGCCATCGCCACGGACGACGCCCTTGAGCACGACGACCTTGGCGCCCATGGCGAGAAGCGCCTGGATGTTCTCATTCACGAGTGCGTCGTCGATGTCCTGACCGCGGTACTCGAGCCCCGTGAGGATGTGCGCCTCGGTGAGGTTGGGCGTGAGGATGTCGGCGCCGTTGGCGAGCGCCTTCATCTCGTCGCAGAGCTCCTGCGTGTACGTGGGGTACATCGCTCCACCGTCACCCATGACGGGGTCGACGACGCGAAGGGCCGTGGGGTGCTCGCGGTAGAGGCGCTGGATGCTCGCCACCTGCTCTGGCGCACCAAGAAAGCCGGAATAGATGGCATCGAGCTCGATGCCCTCCTCGACCCAGGCGTCAAGATAGTCAGAAAGCATGTCCGTGGTGTCATGCATGTAGAACTTGGGAAAGCGGGTATGTGCCGAGAAGAGAGAGGTGGGAACGGAGCATACGTCGCACCCGGCGGCCGAAAGCACCGGAATGGCTACACCGAGGGAGCATTTACCGTAGCCGCAGAGGTCGTGCACGGCTGCGACGCGCGGGATGTACGCGCCCTCTCGTCGGTATGGATGGATGTCTGCCGGATTGTACATGATGGGTTCTCCTTACGTGGACTGATGGACCAACGTTGCGCGCAAGGATAGACCCATATGGTGAATAACGCAAAGTCAGAGGATACTGGTTGCCGTTGCGTAACACGGCTCGGGTTTGTCGGCACCTCTCCTGCCTTGCACATTTTTTACGTCATGGCAACGGCCTGCAGGTAGGTTCATCCCGTCCGTTGCACGTATACTATTCGGGTATGCCCAAGGTAGTGTTTGGAGGACGCATGGCCGATACGCCGCTGGTTGGAATCATCATGGGATCCAAGTCCGATATGCCCGCCATGGAAGCCTGCACCGCAGAGCTCGACGTGCTGGGTGTTCCCTACGAGCTCGTCGTTGCCTCTGCGCATCGCGCTCCCGCAAAGGTCCATGAGTGGGCCTCGTCGGCAGCCGATCGTGGCATCAGGGTCATTATCGCCGCGGCAGGCAAGGCCGCGCACCTTGGCGGGGTCGTTGCGGCCTACACGCCGCTGCCCATCGTGGGCGTCCCCATGAAGACGAGCGATCTCGGCGGAATGGACTCCCTGCTCTCCATGGTGCAGATGCCGTCTGGTGTTCCCGTGGCCTGCGTGGCCATCGGTGGTGCGAAGAACGCAGCCATATATGCCACCCAGATTCTTGGTGCCACCATACCCGAGTACCGCGCGAGGATCGTTGCCCTTAAGCAGGAGATGGCCGAAGACTAGCCACGCGGCTCATTGCATACGGTCGCACTGGAGGAACAAGCATGGCTGAAAACTCAGGAAGGCATTTCTCGGTGGAACCTGGTTCGGATGACATCGACTCGACGAGGGCCCCAAAGCCCTCGGCCGCTGAGTCGCTCGGCGACACCAGTGGTTTTGTGCCCATCATGAGCAGTGGCGACCAGGGTGCCCACGAAGGCCGTCGCAAAAAGAACCGCAGGGCGGATGCGGGCTCCTATACGGAGACGGACCCCTACGACCTCTCGGGGAAGCGTTCGCGCGACCCTCGTAAGCGGCGCGCGCGTGTGGTGTCCACGATCCTCTTCGTCGTGGGCATCGTCCTTATCGCCGTGGCTGGTGGGATGTGGTTCTACTCGCAGAAGCAGTATGCCGACCAGGACGCCGAGAACGCGAAGCTTGCGGCATACGCCACCGTCGATGACACGGGCAGCAGCGCACCCGTCGTGGACTGGGCCTCCCTCAAGGCGATAAACGACGATGTGGTCGGTTGGGTTCAGATTCCGGGTACCGTGGTGAGCTTCCCCGTGTATCAGGCATCTGACAATGACTACTACCTGCACACCAATGCCGAGGGGAGCTATGCGTTGGGCGGCCAGGTGTTTCTGGACTACCAGAACACGGCGCCGGGTCTTGTCGACCAGCAGACGATCATCTACGGTCACCACCTGAGAAACGGTGCCATGTTCAAGCCGATAGCCGACATGGACAACCAGGAGATGTTCGACAGCGTGTCCACGGTCTGGTACGTTACCGAGACGGGCACCTACGAGCTGGAGCCGCTCTTCGTGTACTACACGAACGAGAACGACACCAATGTGCGTCAGTTCAACTTCGCCTCGACCGACGACTTCCACTCGTACCTCTCCAGCCTGCTCTCTACGGCGGTGACGAGCAGGGCGGATGCCGCGCAGATCATCTCCGGGACCAACCGCGTGCTCACGCTCTGCACCTGTAACTACATCGATGGCTATGGCCGCACGATTTTGGTGTGCGTGCCCAAGTCTGGGACCAGCGCGACCACCACCGAGACGGGCGATTAGATGACGGATCAGATGGCAGACGACAAGCTCCATGACGAGTGTGGTGTCTTCGGAGTGTGGGCACCCAATCGTGACGTGGCGCGCATGACCTACTTCGCGCTGAGGGCGCTACAGCATCGTGGCCAGGAGTCCGCGGGCATCGCCGCGGGTGACGGCCACACCGTGCTCGTGCGCAAGGACCTCGGGCTTGTGACGCAGGTGTTCACCGACGCCGACCTTACCGCCATGCCAGGCAAGGTCGCCATCGGGCATTGCCGCTATGGCACCGCCGGTGCCAAGGGCTGGGAGTCCGCCCAGCCGCACCTCTCGGCGATCAACGACGTGATCATCGCCCTCGCGCACAATGGGACGCTCGTGAACTTTGACTCCCTGCGACACGAGCTCATCGAGATGGGCATTCCCTTCCGGTCCAACACGGACTCCGAGGTTGCCGCAAAGCTCATCGGCTACTTCACCCAGCGCGGCCATCACCTGCGTACGGGCATCGCGCACACCATGCGCATGCTCGAGGGTGGCTATGCCATGGTGCTCGTCCGCGAGAACGCCCTCTATGCCTTCCGCGATCCGCATGGCATCCGCCCGCTCGTGCTGGGAAGGCTCGACGACGGGGAGTGGGTCGTAGCTAGCGAGACCTGCGCGTTCGACATCGTGGGAGCCACCTATGTGCGTGACGTGGCACCCGGCGAGATCATACGCATCTCTGATGACGGACTCATCTCCGAGCAGGGGATGCCCGCGTCCTCGCGTCACGACTGCATCTTCGAGCACGTGTACTTCTCGCGACCCGACAGCGTGAAGGACGGCTCGTCGTTCTATCTCATGAGGCATCGCATGGGCCGGCAGCTCGCCCGCGAGACGCCCGTCGATGCCGATCTCGTGATTCCCGTTCCTGATTCCGGCGCACCTGCGGCAGAGGGCTTTGCCGCCGAGCTGGGCATCACCTTCGGTACGGGCCTCATCAAGAACCGCTATGTCGCCCGCACCTTCATCCAGCCTACGCAGGAGCTGCGCAGCATGGGTGTGCGTCTCAAGCTCAACGCCCTGCCCGATGCGGTGGCGGGCAAGCGGTTGGTCATGGTGGATGACTCCATCGTGAGGGGGACCACGTCCAAGCAGATTGTCCAGATGCTCAAGAACGCCGGTGCCGCCGAGGTGCATGTGCGCAGCGCGAGTCCCATGGTCAAGTGGCCCTGCTTCTATGGGATCGACACGGCCAACCAGGACCAGCTCATCGCTGCCAACATGTCGCTCGAGGAGATCAGGGACTACATCGGGGCCGACTCGCTGGGCTTCCTCTCCACAGAGGGCCTTCTCGCGAGCGTTCCCGAGAGCGGGTACTGTACGGCGTGCTTTACCGGGGAGTATCCCGTGCGGATTCCTCGGTCGTTCTATGAGGACAGGTTCCTGCCGGGTTATGAGCCCAATAATCTGGAGCCTGCCTCGCCTGGCTCTCAGATGTCGTTGGAAGAGGTACTGGAAGAGGAGTAGGCCCGCACGAGGGGGAATGACTCCCTCTCCGGATGCTCCCGAGAAAGGATAGAGCATGGTAGACCAGTCAAGGCACGTGACCTACGCCGATGCCGGGGTGGACGTCGACGAGGGCGCCCGTGCCGTCGATGCCATCAAGTCTGCGGTTGCCGCGACAAACCGTCCCGAGGTCATCGGAGGTCTTGGTGGCTTTGGCTCGTGCTTCTCGATGAGGTCCTTCAAGGACATGGAAGACCCGATTCTCGTGTCAGGCACTGATGGTGTGGGCACCAAGCTCGCCATCGCGCAGCTGCTCGACCGCCATGACACCGTAGGTGAGGACCTCGTCGCCATGTGCGTCGACGATGTGGTGCCCATCGGCGCGGAGCCACTGTTCTTTCTCGACTACGTTGCCATCGGCAAGCTTCGAGCCGAGCACGTCGCCCAGATCGTGAAGGGCATCGCCGAGGGTTGTCGCAAGTCCGGCTGCGCGCTCGTGGGCGGAGAGATGGCGGAGCACCCTGGCGTCATGAACCCCGATGACTACGACCTTGCCGGCTTCGTGGTCGGTGTCGTCGACCGCCCCAAGATGATCGGTCCCGACAAGGTGCACGTGGGAGACGTCATTCTCGGCCTGCCTTCGAGCGGCATCCATTCCAACGGATACTCCCTCGTGCGCAAGGTCGCCATCGAGGGAAAGACCGCAGACGAGCTCGAGCGACCGCTCGAAGAGCTCGGCGGAGAGAGCCTTGCCGATGCCCTCATGCGTCCCACCACCATCTATGCGGGAGGTCTTGTCGCCGCGCTCAGGGACGGCGCCCCCATTCATGCCATGGCACACATCACGGGCGGAGGCATTACCGAGAACCTCAACCGAGCTCTGCCGGCAGACGTCGACGCCGTGGTCGATCGTGGCGGCGACAAGGGCCCCGCATGGGACGTGCCGCCCGTCATCGACTACTGCGTGAAGGCTGCGGGCCTCACGCCTGACGAGGCGTACAAGACCTTCAACATGGGCGTGGGCATGAGCATCCTCTGTGACCAAGATGACGTGGACGAGGTCTGCGAGAAGCTCGCCGATCAGGGGTTCTCGCCGTTCGTCATGGGTGAGTGCGTCTCTGGCGAGGGCAAGGTGACCTATCGATGAGCGTCACGCTCGGCGTTCTCATCTCGGGTGGCGGAACCAACCTACAGGCGCTCATCGACCGCATCGCCGAGGGCGCGCTCGACGCACGGATTGCGCTCGTCGTCTCGTCTCGCGCGGATGCCTATGGGCTCAAGCGCGCCGAGGCTGCTGGCATCCAGACCCTCACGCTTTCCAGGGAGATCTACGCCGACCCCGAGGCGGCCGACGAGATAATCGCCGCTGAGCTGCAGAGATACGGCGTGGACTACGTGATCATGGCTGGATACATGCGCATGGTGCACGACCCGATCCTGGCCGCATTCCCCAATCGCGTGGTCAACATCCATCCCGCACTGCTCCCCAGCTTCAAGGGCGCGCATGCCATCCAGGATGCCTTCGACTATGGTGTCAAGGTCACGGGCGTCACGGTGCACTTCGCTGATGGCAGCTACGACTGCGGTCCCATCATCGCCCAGCAATCGCTTGCGGTGGAGGAGGGCTGGGACGTGGACGAGCTTGAGGCCCACATACACGAGATCGAGCACACGCTCTATCCCGCCGTGGTGCAACTCCTGGCCAAGGGGCGCGTGCATGTGGTCGGTCGCAAGGTGGTCATCGACGAGTAGCGCACTCGCGAGGGATCTTCTGCGCCGGGCGAGCTACTCGTCAAAGAAGCCCTTGCGGCCGATGCCCACCGTGGCCCATCGCGTCGCCATGAGCTCCTCCTCCCGCCGCTCACGGTCATCGGCGAAGGCCTTCTCGTCCGCCATGTCGGCAAAGTCATCGGGGGAGCTCTCTCGGTAGAGACAGACTTCTGCGCGCAGGAAGACGTACTCGTAGGGTTCCCCTGACGAGTCGAGCGAGCCGATTCTCGACGAGAGCTTGCGCATGACCCAGTCGGCATCCACCCGTGCGAGGTCCATGCCGCCGAGCATAGGGCGCAGATGGCCGTGGTAGCTTCCCACGAACTCGATGAGCTCCACGGTGTCATCCGGCGAAAAGCTCACGACGAGTTCACCACGATAGAAGGAGAGTGACGTGCCCCCATCGCCCGCCACGGACGTGCCGGAGGCTCGGTCGTGCGCCAACGTGGCCACGACCTGCTCGCGCGTGTCACCAAAGCCCACATGCATGCCGCGACCCTCGATGCCATCGAGCGGGTAGAGTCCGAAGGCATATTCTGGCGGCTCAGGCTTGGGTTTTTGCTGCCTGCGCCTGTCGATGGGCCGTGTCGTGGAGGGTTTTGTGCCGCGTCTCTTGTCAGCTGGTCTGCCGTTGCGCCCGTGCTTCTGCGCGTCTCCGGGCTTGCTCCCGCGCCTGCCGCGTCCTTCGTTGCTCATCGTGTCTCCCTTACGAGAATGGCGACGGTCTCCACATGCTTGGTGTGCGGGAACATGTCCACGGGCGTTACGCGTTCGAGTCGATAGCCATAGTCACGCAGTATCGTGATGTCGCGCGCCTGCGTGGATACGCTGCACGAGACATAGGCGATGCGTGACGGCCCCAGGCGCGTGACGCCTGCGAGGAACTTTGGTGTCGAGCCGCTGCGAGGTGGGTCCATGATCACCACGTCGAAGCGGTTGTCAGGACTGGCCAGGCGGACGGTTGCGTCCATGTAATCGGTGGCGTCGGAGCGCAGGAAGCGACAGCGCTCACCCAAGCCGTTGGCCTGTGCGTTTCTCCGGGCGCACGACACGGCGTCGCTCACCTGTTCTACGCCAACGACATGCAGGTTATTCACGTGTGAGGCGGCACAGATTCCAATGGTGCCAGTCCCGCAGTAAGCGTCGAGCACCCGTTGTCCGGGGAGAAGCCTCGCACCATCAAGCGCCAGTCGGTATAGCACCTCTGTCTGCGCAGGGTTGGTCTGGTAGAAGCTCGAGGGTCCGATCTCAAACGTGCAGCCTAGCAGCTGGTCATGCATATTACCCGGACCATAGAGAGTCTTGTTGAGCCTGCCGAGGATGGCGTTGGTACGTCGCGTGTTGACGTTCTGCACCACGCTCGTAAGCTCGGGGCACTGCGTGCGAAGCTCGGATACGAAGCGCTCAAGGTGGGGGAGCTCGGACCCGTTGGTCACGATGACGAGAAGTGCGTCATCGCTTGCGTAGCCGAGCCGTACCACGGCGTTGCGCAGCACCCCCTTGCCCTTGTCCTCGTCGTAGGCGCTCACATGGAGACGCTCGGCGACATGGGCCACGGCGTTGAGTATGCGACGTGCGCGAGGATCCTCCACGAGACAGCTCTCGCAGGGTACGATGTGATGCGTGCCTGCGGCGTAGAACCCGCATTTAACATGTCCACCCTTGCCCGATGCGAAGGGCGTGGCGGCCTTGAGCCGGTAGGCGACGGGTTTCTCCATGCCGCGGATCTGCTCTATGATGGCACCATCCTTCTCGGCAGCCTCGCCGAGAAGCTCCTGAACGTGGGCCTGCTTGCGTTCGAGCTGGACGGGGTAGGGAACGGCGAGCAGCTCACAGCCGCCGCAGGCTTGAGCGATCGGGCACGTGTACGTGCGGTATCCCATGGAGCTCCTTTCATCTCGCATTAGAATATACCGCCCTGTGCCAAGGCCGAGTGTGTACAATGCCGCACAGACACGTGCAAACCCAACAAGAGGGGAATAACCCCTTATGTCAGCAGAGACAGAATCGCAGAGAGGCCCCTCCATGACATCCGAGTCCAGCCACACGGTCGAGTCCAACCGCGCACTGACGATGCGCTCGCTTGTTATCGGTGCGTTTGGATCGGCGGTTCTCACCGCAAGCTCGCTCTTCATCGCACTGCGCCTCGGTGCACTCCCTTGGCCCATCGTCTTTGCAGCGCTTGCGAGCGTAGGTGCGCTTCGCCTGATGGGTAGCCACAATCTTCACGAGGCCAATGTCTGCCATGCGGCCATGAGTGCAGGTTCCATGGTGGCAGGCGGTCTCGCCTTTACCATTCCCGGACTCTGGATGCTTGGCGGAGCTGATGTCTCGCTCATCCAGGTGCTCGCCGCATCGCTGGCGGGTACCATCCTCGGCCTCGCCGCTTGTGCCATGCTCCAACCATACTTCATTCGCGAACAGCGTCTGACCTATCCCATTGGCGTCTCCGCAGCCGAGACGCTACGGGCCACGTCCGACACGGGAGGGAAGGATGGCCGGTTCCTGTTTGGCGGCATGGGCTTCTCCGCCATATATGCCCTGCTCAGGGATGGATTCGGCATCCTGCCGCAGTACCTCGGCCTCACGACCGCCATACCTGGGGTGACCCTTGGTGTCTATGACTCTCCCATGATGCTCTCCATGGGCTTCATGATTGGTGTCGTACCCGCGCTTGTCTGGTTTGGCGGGACGCTCGTTGGCAGCCTGATTATCGGTGCCGGCCTTCCTGCGCTGGGCGTCTGTACCATCGAGGAGGGAACGGCCCTCCGCCAGTGCCTGGGTCTTGGGCTCATGTTTGGCGTCGGCGCGGGCGTGGTGGTCAAGGGCCTCCTTCCCGTAGTAAAGCGCCTCATCTCCAAGGAGGGAACCACGCCCGACTCGAGTGAGCAGGCGCGTCGCTTGCATGTGAGCCACGGCTTTGTGGGCGTTGCCGCTGCGTCCGCTGCCGCCATTGCCGCCACGCTGTTGGGCCTTGGGCTTCTTCCCAGCGTGCTTCTTGTTGCCGGCTCGTGGTTCTGCGTCTACCTTTCCGGATGGCTCACGGGAACGACCGGCGTCAACCCGATGGAACTCTTCGGCGTCATGGTGCTCCTGCTCCTGCAGGTCCTATTCCATGAGGTTACTACCACGAGCCTCTTCCTTGCTGCCGCCGTGGTGGCCGTGGCATGCGGCATCGGCGGCGACGTCATGAACGACCTCAAGGCCGGAGACGAGCTTCGCACCAACCCCCACGACCAGTTCATGGGCATGGTCGTAGGTGGCCTTGTGGGTGCCGTCGTTGCTGCGTGCATGCTTATGGTCCTCAAGACCACTTACGGTGCCGACCAATTCGGCGGCAACGGGATGTTCGTTGCCGCGCAGGCAAGCGTCGTGGCCACGATGGCGGGAGGCATTCCCAACGTGCCCGCCTTCGTCACCGGCGTTATTGCGGGCACCGCGGGTGCCATTGCAGGACTGCCGATAATGACCCTCGGACTTGGCGTGTATCTTCCGTTCACCACGTCTTCAGGCGTTGCCGTTGGGGCTCTCGTCCGTCTTGTCATAGATCACAGGACCAAGGACAAGGCACCAGAGGAGCGGACGCGGATTAATGCATGTGGCCAGACGCTCGCATCCGGCTTTCTTGGTGGCGAGTCGCTCGTGGGCGTGATTACGGCCCTTGTCCTGATGTTCGGGATGTTCGTCGGCTAGGTCCTGGAAAAGATGGGCATTCGCCTCCAGGTTCTCGAGGAGGCATATGGTGGTTCTCGAAGACCTGCAGAGAATCCGGCCGAATGCACGGCCTTTTGCCTCCATTCCCACAAAAGGCAATCGCTATCTGCATTTTCTCAGGCTCGAAAGGGTCGCTAGCGAAGCACTTGTCGGAAGAGGCGTGCACTCGGCCGGTTTTTCTGCAGGTGTTTTACGACGGATAGTGCAAGGGCATGTCTGCCACCTTCCCCAGAGCATATATCTGGTATTCTAAACTAGATTTTCTGGTATGATAAACTCTGTAAAATGACGTGGACATAGATGCTTTTGTGACCTGAGGTCAGAAATCGTTTGCCTACTTCCAGGCTAAGGGCTATAGTTCTAAAGATAGATTTGAATGAAGTTCAAAAATGTGAGATAAGCAGCAAAAAGGCATGTTGCACATTGATGTACGGGAGGCACAAAGAATGCAGTCAAAAATCGCGCACGCAGCAGAGCGCAAGGCATTCGAGATCGCGCTCGATCAGGCCCTCAAGACCGTCTCGGGTCCCGATCGCGAGAAAAACGTCATGAAGTTCATCGATATGGCGGGCAAGCTCCTCAAGGACACCAACCCAGGTGCCACTCGTGGTATGAAGGCCGCCTTGTATCCGGGATCAAAGTGGGAGAAGTACCTCTTCTCCCTGATCGACGAGATCAACCCCAACGTTCTGCGTACCACCATTCTCAACGGCGGTTACGAGGCTGCCTTCCGCGGACTGCGCAACACCACCGAGAATGCTGACAAGAATCAGTGCAACGTTCCCTGGATTATCCTCTTCGACCCCACGTCCGCCTGCAACAAGCACTGCGTTGGCTGCTGGGCCGCCGAGTACGGCAACCGACTCAACCTCACGTACGACGAGATGGACAAGCTCGTCTCAGAGGCGGAGGCCCTGGGGACGCACCTCTTCATGCTTACTGGCGGTGAGCCGCTCGTCCGCAAGGCCGATGTCCTCAAGCTTGCCGCGGCACACCATGACAGCGTCTTCAACATCTTCACCAATGCCAGCCTCGTTGACGAACCGTTCTGCCAGGAGGTCCAGCGTCTCGGCAACGTCATATTCTCCGTCTCCCTCGAGTCCTATGAGCCCACGGTCAATGATGGTCGTCGCGGTGACGGCTCGTTCCAGGAAGTCATGAACGCCTTTGACCTCATGCACAGATACGGCCTGTTCTACGGTACGTCCACCTGCTATACCCGCGCCAATGTGGAGCGCGTCTCGTCCGACGAGTTCATCGACATGATCATCGAGAAGGGCTGCCGCTACGCGTGGTACTTCCACTACATGCCCGTGGGTGACGGCGGCAGCGCCGACCTCATGCCCACCATCGAGCAGCGCGAGTACATGTACCATCGCATCCGCGAGGTCCGCGCCGTCGAAGGCGGCAAGCCGATCTTTGCCATGGACTTCCAGAACGATGGCGAGTACGTGGGCGGTTGCATCGCTGGTGGTCGTGCGTACTGTCACATCAATGCCCGCGGTGACGTGGAGCCCTGCGTCTTCATTCACTACTCCAACGTCAACATCCGCGACATGAGTTGGCTCGACTGCCTGCACCAGCCCATCTTCCAGGCATACCGCTCTCACTACCCCTGGAACGACAACATGCTGCAGCCTTGTCCCATGCTCGAAAATCCCTACATCCTCCCGCAGATCGTGAAGGAGTCCGGCGCAAAGAGCTCTGACTACTCCGCCCCCGAAACGGCTGACGAGCTCTGTGCGCGCACCGCTCCGTACGCCCAGGAGTGGGCGCCCAAGGCCAAGGAGCTTTGGCTCGACGAGCACCCGACCGGCAAGAAGGTCTATGACGACCAGATGACATGCGAGAAGATCGAGCTTAAGGCCCAAAGGATCGCCCGAGAGGATGCCGAGAACGAGGCCGTTCACGTCTAGCATCCGCCCGCATCATAAAGCATGAGAAGACCAGCCCCGGAGTGACTCCCGAGGCTGGTTCTGTTATGTCGCCTGGGACTCGAGGGCTACTGCCTGCGATACGGGCTGTTCTCGGCGTCGAGTATCTCCTTCGCCCGTCTCCAGGATGGGCAACCCCTCTCGACGAAGGCGTCATGGGCATCTTTCGCCCGTTCGCGCTCCTCGGGCATAGCTCCTCCGTCGGCCAGAGGTGCGAGCTCCCGGGCCATCTCGTTCATGAAGGCGTAGCCGATGCAGATGGGCGGGAAGGCGAGAAGGTCCTCGCTCATCCACACCACATGGCGAATGGGGTCGAGCCTGACGAGACGCCCGCGCATGGGTCGCGTCTGCACCTTGCCGGGAACCTTGTCGGTGATGCCCGCCATCGAGGACGCCTGGTCGACGATCATCTGGGCGTTCTTGGCAAAGACCGCCGATGCCCACTTCATGAAGGTAAGGCGCCTCTGGTCGTAGCTGCCAACCTGGATCACGAAGATGTTCACGAGGCTGATGTCGGCATGGACGGTCACCGTTGTGTTGCCACGCCCGCGCGCTGCATGGCGGAGCTTCCTGCTGCTATCCTCGGGATAGACGCGAATCATGAAGGGGCGTCCGAGCAGGTAGGCAACGTCACCGGTCTGGAATCGACACTCGAGCGAGTTCGTCTTCGAGAAGTGCCTGATCATTTCGGCGCGCATGTCTCGGATGTTCGGGAGCCGTTCGTTCACGAAGGCGACAAGCTCCTCGGGAGGGGTCTTGAGGCCGGCCGAGACAAACGGCTTCGCCTCTGGTGGCTCGAACGCGATGAAGACGTCGGGCGAGGCCCCACGGAACACGCGCGCGTCAATCCCATCAAAGTGAATCTGCTCGATCTGCCGCGCCTAGCCGGGGACTGGTTTGCCGGCGTCGATATCAGGGCTGCTCATGAGCGCACCTTTCCCTTGGGTGCCGTTGCGAGCCGGGCGAGGCAGGGCAGACAGCCGACGCCCGGAGGCGGTGGTGCCGGCATTGCGCGACAATCCAACGATACAAGCCTAACGTACTTGGGGCCAGCCATGGTGTTGAGCCATCCCCGAACGGTAGGCCCCGCTCGCCTATGCTCACCTACGCCTGCCAGCGAGACGCGCGGACGCGTCTCGCACATGGGTATTGTTAGTGCAATGGAATGGCGCGGCGGAAGTGCGGCGTCCTACACGCAGGTCGCCAGGCCCACCGCTGCGCCCCGCCCTGTACGCGTCTCCCTAGCCAGGGATACGCACCGTCCGAGGAGGTAGCTATGGGTGAGACCGTGACCGGTAAGGTCAAGAACGTGGTCCTTGTGGGCCAAGGCGGCGTGGGCAAGACCATGCTGGCCGAGGCCATGCTTCACCTGACGGGCAAGACCACCAGGCTGGGAGGCCACGCCGGCACCAAGCCCACGCTGGATTACGATGCCGAGGAGGGCGAGCGCGGCTTCTCCATCTCCACCACCGTCGCCCCCATCATCTGGGACGATACGCGGGTCAACGTGCTCGATGCGCCGTGCTATCCCGATTTCGTGGGCGACGCCCACGCGGCTATGAGCGTCTGCGAGACGGCCCTCTTCATGGTCGACGCCTCAGGAAGCGTGGGCACGGTCACCACCCGCCTGTGGTACGCCTCCGAGGACCTTTCCATGGCACGCGCGATCTTCATCAACCGTGTCGATCGTCCTGACGCTGACATCGAGACGACCATGGCGGTGCTGCGGGAGCGCTTCGGCAACAACCTCGCGCCCGTCACCATTCCCATGGGTGTAGGTGATGACTTCTCCGGCGTCGTTGACGTCGTGCACATGAAGGCTCGCCATCTCGAGAATGGCAAGGTCGTCGTCGAGGACATCCCCACCGCGTACGCAGACGCCGCCGACGAGGCGCGCGCGCAGCTCACCGAGCTGGTCGTGGAGGCCGACGACGAGCTCATGATGAGGTATCTCGAGGGCGAGG